>ERZ856578.3675-NODE-3675-length-22347-cov-3.601482_pt1 | contig 22347 bp, 18 predicted proteins | sample MGYA00514384_ERZ856578 | MGnify/ENA primary metagenome ERZ856578 (study PRJEB29103, sample SAMN06111958) | human gut metagenome | biome: human gut; feature: ankylosing spondylitis patient; material: healthy_person | host: Homo sapiens | place: China:Hangzhou... | reverse complement strand
ACCCACCTCGACGACGAAGCGGAGATCGGGAAAGTCCGCGCCGAGATCACCGAGCTCTGCGAGGAAAAACCTCTCTATCCCGGGCTGTACTAAGGAGGTAAACATGTTTCAATATTTATCTGAAATTACAGATGTTCTTTGGGGAACCCCTCTTACTATTTTGATGATTGGCGTCGGTCTGTATCTAAGCATTCGCACAAAATTTTTTCAATTTACAGGCTTCAGAATTACTTATCGATTAACAGTCAATGAAATGTTCGGAAGAAATAAAAAGACGGATGATGACCATGCTAAACGCTCGGGAACGCTGAAGCCTTTTCAGGCGCTCTCGACCGTTTTAGCAGGTACAATCGGGTCAGGTAATATTGCAGGAGTTGCTGCAGCAATTGCCGTAGGTGGCCCCGGGGCTGTTTTTTGGATGTGGATCATTGCATTTGTCGGTATGATCACAAAAATGGCCGAAGTGACCCTTGCGCTGGCATTCCGCAAAAAAGGGACAGGCGGTGAATTCTATGGCGGACCAATGCATTACATGCGCAAAGGCCTCAGCAAAGGCGGCAAAACACTCGCGGCTATTTATTCTGTAGCATTACTCATCTATGTTATTACTGACGCATGCTTTATTCAGGTGCATACCTTGGCGGAGACAACGCAAAGAGTCTTTCGCGTCCCGCTTCTCATTGCGGGGGCTGCGACGGTTCTCGTTGCAATCGTCATCGTCGTAGGCGGCACAAAACGAATCGGTGAGTTCTGCGGCAAAATGGTACCGCCTATGTGCGTGCTTTACATTGTGGGAGCAATTGCAGTTATCATTGCAAACGCAAGTGAAATTTCGCATGCTTTCCAGATGATTTTCAAGTATGCCTTTGCCCCTACCCCAGCGGTAGGTGGATTTTTAGGCGCTACTACCTCGCTGGCAATAGGGCAGGGTGCAGCTCGCGGAATTTTCTCAAACGAAGCCGGCATTGGCACAGCCTCAACCGTCCACGCGACATCAAAGACGGATCATCCGGCGCATCAGGGCATGTACGGCATTCTTGAAGTGTTTATTGATACCATTATCGTATGTACGCTCACTGCGTTGGCAATTTTGACCAGTGGCGTATGGACCGGAGGAGAATCCGGCGTCAATCTGACCATCAGCGCATTTGAAACTGCATGGGGCAGCCAGGGGATTATTGTGCTGGGTATTGCCATCATTCTTTTTACATTTTCGTCGTATCTCGGATTCTTCGTTGAGTATCGTACCTGCATCGAAACGATTTTCGGGGAGAAAGCGGTTAAATATTTGCAGTGGTTTTTCTTCGTACCGCCGATGCTTGCAGTCACAATGCAGGTAGAAGAGGTTTGGACAATGGCAGATATGGCAATCGGGTTCATTGTCATACCAAATATGATTGCGATAGTAATGCTTTCAAATAAATTTATTGCGTACTTCAATGAGTATAAACAGATTCTTGCAGGAAAAACTGTGAAGAGAATGCCGTGGGGAGAATAGTAATTAAGAAGCATGTTCGGTTGTTCCACGGAGCTAAAGGCGTGACCGGCAAACAGGTGCAGATCGTCCTCGACCAGGCCGGCATCACCGTCAACCGCTACATCGTCCCGTTCGAGACCTTCAGCCCGATGCTCACCAGCGGCGTGCGCATCGGCACGGCAGCGGCCACGCGCGGCTTCGGTCACGAGGAGATGGGCAAGATCGCCGGTTGGATCAAGCGCTTCGCCGCCCACATCGGCGGCGAAGCTGAGATCGGGAAAGTCCGTGCCGAGAGCACCGAGCTCTGCGAGGAAAAACTGCTCTATCCCGGGCTGTAGTTAGAAAAAACACCTCAATAGGGCTCTTGAGAACAGATTGAATTTATAAGAGCCCTTACCGGCAAAACAAAGGATTTAGGAGAAACGAACCGCGGAAGAGGAAATTATGAACACAGAGAATATCAAAGCAGCTGCCGCAAAATATGAAAAGGACATGACGGCATTTCTCAGGAAGATCGTGAAACATCCAGGGGAAAGCGCAGAAGAGAAAGCTCACGCAACCGTCATAGCGGAAGAGATGAGGAAGCTTTCTTTTAACAGAGTCGAGACGGATCCCATGGGCAATGTACTGGGATACATGGGAACAGGAAAAAGACTTATTGCCTTTGACGCGCATATTGACACCGTAGGCATAGGAAACAGAGACAATTGGGATTTTGACCCATATGACGGGTATGAAAATGAAACAGAAATCGGGGGAAGAGGAGTATCAGACCAACTCGGAGGAATTGTAAGCGCAACATACGGAGCCAAGATCATGAAGGATCTGGGAATATTGAACGACAAATTTACCGTTTTGGTGACTGGCTCCGTTCAGGAAGAGGACTGCGATGGGCTTTGCTGGGAATACATCATCAAAGAAGACGACATAAAGCCTGAGTTTGTAGTGTCTACCGAACCCACAGACGGCGGTATATACAGAGGCCAGCGCGGGCGTATGGAGATACGCGTAGATGTGAAAGGAGTTTCATGTCATGGCTCGGCGCCTGAAAGAGGCGACAACGCCATATATAAAATGGCAGATATTTTACAGGATATCAGAGCGCTTAACGAAAATGGGTTCTCTGCCGGAGACAAGATCAAGGGTCTCGCGAAAATGCTCGACAGCAGGTACAACGCGGATTATGCCGAAGCAAACTTTTTAGGGAAGGGAACGATCACCGTATCGGAAATTTTTTTCACCTCTCCAAGCCGATGCGCCGTAGCTGATTCCTGCTCCATATCGCTGGACAGGCGCATGACTGCCGGCGAGACTTGGGAAAGCTGTTTGGCCGAGATAAGGACGTTGCCAGCGGTTAAAAAATACGGGGATGACGTAAAGGTCAGCATGTATCAATATGCCCGAGCGTCGTACACAGGGCTTACATACCCCATAGAGAGCTGTTTTCCCACTTGGGTGCTTCCAAGAGACCATAAGCTCACCCTCGCCATGGAACAAGCGCACAAAGAGCTTTATGGAAACGACAGAACTTCTCCCCCGTCCCAGGAAAGCGTACGTGCGGGACGCCCCCTCGTGGATAAATGGACTTTTTCAACAAACGGAGTGTCCATCATGGGAAGAAATCATATTCCCGTCATCGGATTCGGCCCCGGCAGCGAGGCCCAAGCCCATGCTCCCAATGAAATCACCTGGAAACAGGATCTGGTGACATGCGCCGCTTTGTACGCTATGCTACCGCTTACGTATTTCAAATAAGAGAATGGAGACAAAACATATCAAACCATCAGGGAGTTTTTATCGGCCGTATCTTTTTTACAACTGTCAGGCACAGCAAAAGCGCTTTAGTTGAGATGTCCTGTATTGGACTTAAGACGAAGAGGGAGGGAAAATATGTGTAAAGAAAATATTAGCGAGAAGAAAAAATTTACCATGCCTCATATCTTTATCATCCTTTATGCCATCATACTGCTTGTAGGACTTCTGAGCTATGTACTGCCTGCGGGGGTATATGACAGAGTCGCGGACGCGACCACGGGGAGAATGATTATTAACCCCACATCCTATCATGTGGTCAAATCGAACCCTACGGGCGTTATGGATCTGCTTGAAGCGTTTCCCAATGGTTTCGTTGACGCGGGGTATGTGGTCGTTCTTACATTCTGCGTATGCGGCGGATTCTACGTCGTCAACCAGAGCGGAGCCATAGGGGGCGCCATATCATGGTTGGCCAAAAAGATGAAGAACCGCGGCATATGGATAATTCCGATACTCATGATCACTTTCGCTGCCATAGACTGTTTTATTGGCATGTGCGAGCTATGCATGGTCTATGTGCCGATCATACTTCCGCTCATGCTGGCGCTGGGATTTGACTCCATGACGGCGTGCGCTACCGCGCTTTGCGGTTCCGCCATCGGATTCACGTCAGCTATAGCAAATCCGTTCACAACCATCATCGGTCAAAAAATCGCAGGTCTCCCGTTGCTGTCGGGTTGGCAACTCAGACTTATCTCTCTTATAGTCGTCGGGCTTGCGGGCATAGTTTACGTAATGTCATACGCAGCCAAGGTAAAAAAAGATCCCACGTCTTCCATCATGTATGAAGAAGACCTCGTTCTCAGAAAAGAACTTGAAACGGCATCAAATCAGGAAAAAAAGATGACAGGCAGGCAAAAACTCGCCGGTATCGCCGCTCTTGTCATGTTCGTCATCATGGTATACGGAGTGTTTCAATGGGGCTGGGATACGCCTGAAATCGGCGGCATATTCATGGGAATGGCCATGGTATCGGGCCTTATTTCAGGCATGAACCCCAACGAGATCTGCTCTACGTTCCTGAACGGATGTCAGCAGGTCCTTTTGGGAGCCTTGATCGTCGGACTTTCCAGAGGCGTATCTGTGGTTATGAGCAGCGCTCAGATTACAGATACCATCATACACAATCTGGCGACTGTGCTTCAAAATCTGCCGGCAAGCGTCACATCCGTGGGTATGCTCATAGTGCAGACCATCATGAACTTCCTTATCCCCTCAGGTTCGGGGCAGACTGTCGTCACCATGCCCATCATGGCTCCTCTTTCGGATCTGGTCGGAGTTACAAGGCAAACGGCTGTTCTCGCTCTTCAGTATGGTGACGGTTTCTCGAACATTTTCTATCCCGTGTCAGGATACTTTATGGCAACCCTCGCACTCGGTCACGTTCCCTATGGGAAATGGATGAAGAAGATGGCTCCTCTGTTTGTCATATGGACTGCGTTAGCCGCCGTATTCATGGTTATCGCTCAGCTTATTAAGTGGGGACCATTCTAAATGAATGACAAGTCCCGGATAAAAAAGATCATAGACGAGATAGCGCAGGACGTTATTGATTTTGCCGTAAAGCTCGTACAAACAAAATCTATGACTTGCTCCGAGAAGCCGGTAGCAGAGATCGTCGCGGACAAGATGCGCAGTCTCGGTTACGACGAGGTAACTACAGATCCTTGCGGCAATGTGATTGGAAGAGTGGGAAGCGGAAAGAATGTATTATTCTTTGATTCCCACATGGACACCGTCGCAGTAAACGACGGACCAAAATGGAAGTACCCGCCGTTTGGCGGCGAAATTCATGACGGCAAGATCTATGGGCGAGGCGCGGTAGACATGAAGTGTCCATTGGCAGCGTCTGTGTACGGCGGATATATAGCCAAGCAAATAGGAATTCCTGATAACGTCACCGTCATGGTATCCGCCTCCTGCATGGAGGAAGACTACGATGGAGAGGCAGTGAGAGAGTATTTTAGTTGGTCGTCTCTCAAACCCAACGCCGTGGTCATTTGTGAACCGACTGACCTAAAGATAGCTACGGGCCATCGGGGAAGGGCTCTTATAGAGATCAACATGCCTGGAAAAAGTTGTCACGCCAGCGCTCCGGAAAACGGGATCAACCCCGTATACCTATTGAGTTCCGTAATAAAAAGAGTCGAGCAACTTTGCACTGACTTGGCGACACAGAAAAATGCACGCGGTGAGTGCGGCTCGGTCGCAATATCAAACATATACTGCAATACAGCCTCCAACAATTCCGTTCCCATGGACGCGACAATAATCCTTGACCGCAGAGTTGTCGCAGGCGAAGACAAAGAGTTTATAGAAAAGGAGATGGACGGCCTCGTAGCGGGAACTCCCGCTACATGGAAGTACAGCGATATTCCTGGCGTCAGCTGGACAGGCATGAATTTCGTGTTCCACTCGTTTCTTCCGGCATGGGACATAGACGAAAACAGCCGTCTTGTAAAAACCGCCGCGGAAGCGTACAAGGCGATCCGAAAATCAGAGCCGATCCTTTTCCACATGGGGGCCTGTACAAACGGAGTTACCACGGCCGGTATGCTCGGATTCCCGACAATCGTATTCGGTCCGGGAGACATAAGCACAGCCCACTCGGCAGACGAATGCTGCGATATACAGAGCATGCTCGACGCATGTTGCATGTACGCTCAAATAGCCGTACAAGGAAAATTCTAGAGGATTACCAATTTTTGGAAAGAGAACTGAGCCGATTTTTCCAAAGCAGCGCCAGGCGAGCGTCTCTTCAAGAAAAGCAACTTCCGGCATCACGTTTTCATTTTATTAAATTAATTAAGGAGGAGTCATTATGGTCAAAACGTGTTTTATGAGAAAAGTACTCGCTGCAGCAGCCGTCGTTATGATTTTGGGCGCCGGCACGGCTTCCGCCGCGCCGGAATACAAGTGGCGTTTCGGGCAGACTTCGGTTCGCGCCTCGCAGGGCAAGTCTTACAAGCTCTTCTGCGAACTGATCAAGAAGTACAGCAACGGCCGTATCGAGGTCGAATTCTTCCCCGACAACCAGCTTGGGACTCTCAATGAGATCTTCCACGCCGTACAGGACGGCGAAATTGAGATGTGCGGTTTCGCTCCTTACGTCAATCTCGTTCCCGGCGGCATGTTCAACTGGATGCCGTGGACTGTCGAGTCGTGGGAAGAGTGCAAGATGGCTTTCTCGCGTCCCGACGGATGTCTCTACGTGCCTCTCGAGGAGGCCATGAAGGAAGTCGGCGTTCACATTCTGTTCACCGTTTCACAGGGATCCTACGGTATCGGCAACAGCGTGCGCCCGATCAAAACGCCGGCTGATTTCAAGAATCTGAAAATGCGCGTCTCTTCGTCGCTCGGCTGCGTCCGCGGCCTACAGAACATGGCCGAGGGAACGGGCATGACCGTCGAAACCGTGCCGTGGGGCGATCTTTACAACGCTCTGGCGAAAGGCGTGGTCGACGGCTGCTGGGATATGTGGCCTTCGCTCGTCGAGGAGCGTCACTGCGAGGTTATGGAATATTACACGTCTCTGGATTGGATGTGGGACGCCAATCAGGTCGTCATCAACGCCGAACTCTGGGCGAAGCTGCCCGACGATCTCAAAGCCGCAATCCAGAAGGCGGCCGACGAGGCCGAAGCCGATCAGTACGCCATCCAAATCGCCGAAGAGGGCAATTTCAAAGAGTTCCTCAAGAAGCAGCCGAACTTCGAAATTTACTATCCGACCGAGGCGGAGCGCGCCGAGTTCCGCAACCGCGCCCGCAATCTCGACAACTGGAACGATCTTTGCAAGCCGTGGCTCGACAAGCACTTCCCCGGTCAGGATATGACCGTGAAGATTCTCGACCAGCTCCGAATCAACCGCGAAAAAGTATTAGCCGACAAGGCCGCAGCTGCAAAGTAACACTCAGTCTCACAAGGGGGCGGCCCGAAAGCCGTCCCCTTTTTTGAAGCAAGATCTCTGTGACAGAAAAGGCGGTGCATTATGAAAAAACTCTTTTCTTTCCTGCAGAAAACCGAATTCTTTCTCGGCTCTCTCGGGCTCCTGCTGGCCATAATCCTCACGTTCTGTCAGGTGGTAAACCGCTACTGGCTCCATTTCGAAATCATGTGGATCAGCGACGCGGCGCTGTACATCTTTATTTTCACTATTTATGTGGCGATTTCCTACGGAGCCGCCGTGAAGACGCACATCGCCGTCGACATCCTTCCCGACGTCTTGTGCAAGGACAGCCGGGCGAAACGCGCTCTGTTCGACATGGCGAAGAGCGCCGTCACCGTCGCGATGATCCTGGCCATGTGGAGCCCCACGCTGCGCGTCGTCAAACGCGCCTGGAAGCATCCCGAGTTCGCTACGCTGGTGCGCTGGTTCAACACGAGCTGGCTCGTGTACGCCATGGGCGTCATGATCGTGTTGAGCGTTCTTCATTACGGCTGGCATGTCTGCGAGGATATTTTCGAGTTGCAAAAACTCCGTTGGGAAAAAGAGGTGAAGGAGTAATGTTCGATCTCGGCACTTCCACAACTCTCGTTACGTTCCTCGTCGGTATCGTCGCGGGGCTGCCCATCGGCTGGGTTTTCATCGGCGCGACCGCCCTCGGCGTCATTCTCGGCGGCGGCACGATGACCTTCATCGCCAACTCCTTTTTCCATTCGCTCGACTCCTCGACGGTCATGGCCATTGCCTTTTTCGTTTTTTCCGGCGCTCTCATCGGCGAGGCCGGGCTGGCGGACCGCATCGTCAATTTTTCTTACGCGCTGGTCGGGCGCCTCAAGGGCGGCCTGACGGCCGTCGGCATCGTCGCCACGCTGTTCATGGGGGCGCTTACGGGGTCTTCGGTTCCCTGTATCGCTGCGCTGATTCCCCTGCTTGTCCCCAAACTGGAAAAATTCGGTTACAGCCGCGTCTACACGACGGCGCTGCTCTGCTCGTCCAGCTACCTGGGATATCTGATTCCGCCCAGCGTGCCGGCCATGATCTACTGTCTGCTGGCCGGACAATCGGTCGGCGCGCTGTTCCTTTCCACCGTCTTTCCCGGTCTGCTGCTGGCTCTCGGCTACTGCATCCTCAATTACCTCTACGTCGACAAATACACATCCTCCAGCGTTGAAGTCCCGGAACTGCCCAAGACTTTTATCGCTTCCGTCAAACAGGTGTGCCGCACCGGCTGGGTAGCCCTGCCGGCGCTGGGCTGTCCGGCGCTGATTTTGATCGGCATTTACGGCGGCATCTTTACGCCCAACGAGGCCGGCGGCATCGCGGCCATTTACTGTCTGCTGGTCGGCTGGTTCGCTTACCGCGAACTGACCTGGAAGCGCCTGAAAAAAGCCTTGTCCAGCACGGTCGGAACGTTCGGCATGACCACGCTGCTGTTGGCTGGCGGCACGGTTCTGACCCGTTACCTGACCCGGCAGGGCGTGGCTCAGCAGGTGGCGTCGGCCATGCTTTCGATGTTTTCGAGCAAGTACATGATTTTGCTCATGCTCAACGTATTCCTGCTCTTCCTCGGCATGTTCCTCGACGGTATTCCCATTCTCATTCTGGTCGTGCCGCTGGTGCTGCCCCTGATGACGGAACTGGGAGTCAACCTGGTCCACCTCGGCGCGATCATGGTGGTCAACGTCGGCATCGGTGTGATGACGCCGCCGTTCGCCATGTCGATCTTCGTCGGGTCGCGTCTGTCGGAAATCTCCGCGGCCGACCTGACGAAAGCGATGCTGCCTTTCCTGTTCTACGTTTCCATCCCCGTCCTGCTGCTGACAACGTATTTCCCTTTCCTGTCGTGCTGGCTGCCCGAGCTGCTTCTGGGCGCGAACGTCGTCGGCGCGTGGTAAACGGACGGCGGAAGCTTTAACTCACGTTCGAGAGAGTCTTGATTTAAATTTTTTGAGGAGGGAAGGCAATGACGTACGATCTGTTGCTCAAAAACGGCATGTGCTATGCCGGCGACGGCAAGGAAGGCTTTCGCGCCGACGTGGCAGTCAAAGACGGCAAAATTGCCGCCGTCGGCAGCGTTCAGGCCGAGGCACGCCGCACGATCGACGCCGCGGGGCTGGCGGTGGCTCCCGGTTTTATCGACACGCACAGTCACTCCGACCTGGTGGCTCTGGTCGAACCCGAAATCGCCAATAAAACGACTCAGGGCGTCACGACGGACATCATCGGTCAGGACGGGATGTCGCTGGCTCCCGTCGTGCCGGAATTTCTGTCTTCATGGGAAAAGACGATGGCCGGGCTGGAGGGACAGTACCCGGTCGACTGGAAATGGCGCTCCGCCGAAGACTATCTGAAACGCCTCGACGCGATGCCGCTGGGGCCCAATCTCGCCTACCTGGCGCCGACGGGCAATATCCGCATGTGCGTAATGGGTCTTGAGAACCGCCCCGCCACGGCCAGCGAGATCGACATGATGAAGGATCTGCTGGAAAAATGCATCGGCGCGGGCGCGGTCGGCCTCTCCACAGGGCTCATCTACCCTCCCAGCAACTATATGACGGAAGATGAGATCGCCGCGGTCACCAGCGTCTTGACCAAATACAATTTGCCGTTCGTCATTCACCAGCGCAGCGAAGCCGACGACATCCTCAACTCGATGGACGAAGTGTTCCGCATCAGCCGCAAGTCGGGCTGCCCCATTCATTTCTCGCATTTCAAAGTCTGCGGCATGAAGAATGCCCATCTCTTCGACGCCGTCATGAAAAAGCTCGACGAAGGGGAAAAAGATATCCAGCTTTCGTTCGACCAGTACCCTTACGCCGCCGGCAGCACCACGTTCAGCGTCATTCTGCCGCCGTGGGCCCACGACGGAGGCGCGGAAAAATGTCTTGCTCGTCTCGCCGACAAGGACGCCCGCGCGCGCATGAAGGCCGACATCGCCAAGGGGATCCCCGGCTGGGACAATTTCGTCGATTTCGCCGGCATGGAAAACATTTTCGTGACGTTCGTGAAGACGCCGAAGAACGCCGACCTGGTCGGCAAGAATATGATCGAGATCGGCCAGATCCGCGGCAAAGATCCCTTCGACGCCTCGTTCGATTTGCTGCTCGAAGAGGAACTGGCGGTCGGCCTGGTGGACTTTTACGGACTGGAAGAGCACGTCGAGGCCATCATCGCGCATCGTCTCCAAAATCCTTGCACCGACGGCATTCTCGGCGCCCGTCCGCATCCGCGCGTATACGGTTCGTTCTCGCGCATTCTCGGTCGTTACGTGCGCGAGCGCAAACTGATGACGCTGCCCGAAGCGATCCGCAAGATGACCTCCCGTCCCGCCTCCATCTTCAAGCTGAAAGAGCGCGGTTTACTCAGGGAAGGCTATGCCGCCGACATCGCCATTTTCGATCCCGAGACGGTGGCCGACAAAGCGACTTATACCGATCCCATGCAGTACTCCGCCGGAATTCCATACGTCGTCGTCAGCGGCCGGCTGGTTGTCGACGGCAATCAAGTCGTCAAGGGGAAAGCGGGCAAAGTGCTGCGATTCGATAAGGAGTGATTTTTTTCAGGCGATAGCGACGGAGCGTTCCATTCGCGCGTAACAAGTCCGGCGTCTTTCGTATTTCATCACAAGCCAAGAAGGAGGCAAGCGATCATGTCGAAATTTTTAAACTGGCTGGCCGGCGAGCTTTGGGGCTGGCCCATGATGATTCTCATTTTCCTGTGCGGTCTGATTTTCGGTTTGGGGACGGGCTTCTTTCAAATCCGCAAGCTTCCTTACGTCCTCAAAGAAACGCTCGGCAAGTGCTTCAGAAAGGACGCGCTCGAAGGCGAAGGCACGATCACGCCGCTGCAGGCCGTTTCTTCGGCTCTCGCCGGATGTATCGGCAACGGCAATATCGCCGGAGTGGCGACCGCGATCGCGACCGGCGGTCCGGGAGCCGTTTTCTGGATGTGGATCATGGGCCTTTTCGGCATGATGACGAAATTCGTCGAGGTCGTTCTGGCCGTTCATTTCCGCGAGCAAACGGAGAGCGGCGCCTTTTACGGCGGCCCGATGTACTACATCGAAAAGGGCATGGGTAAAAGATGGAAGCCGCTCGCCATGTTCTACGGCGTGATGATGATCGTCGGGGCCCTCGGCACCGCCGTATGGGTCCAGCCTCACACGATGGCTTCGGCCCTCAAGAGCACTTTCGGTATCCCGCCCCTGGCCACCGTCGTCTGCGCCGTCATTCTTACCGCGCTCGTATGCTTCGGCGGTTTCAAACGCATCGGGCGTTTCGCCGAAAGTATCATGCCTTACTTTGTCGTCGTCTATACCGTATTTTCGCTCGGGGTTATTTTTACGAACATTGCGCGACTGCCCGAAGTGGTCGGCATGATCTTCAAGTACGCTTTCAACCCCCATGCCGCCGTCGGCGGTTTTGCCGGAGGCACGATGATCCTCGCCGTCCGGTACGGCGCGGCGCGAGGTGTTTTCTCCAACGAAGCCGGACTGGGAACGGCTTCGATGGTTCACGCCACGTCGATCACCAGGCACCCCTGCCAGCAGGGTCTGTACGGCATCGTCGAAGTTTTCGTCGATACGATCGTGATGTGTTCGATGACCGCGTTCGTTATCCTGCTTTCGGCTCCCGACGTGTGGAGCGGCGGTTTGACGGCATCGCCCTTACCATCTCCGCATTCGATACGCTGTACGGAAAATTCGGCGCGTGGATCGTCTCCATATCCGTCATGCTCGCAGCTCTCACGACGATGATCGGCTACTACTTCGAATACAAGACGTCTGTCGTTTATGTCTTCGGCGAAAAAAATATGGGTATCTTCAACGTTTTCTGGCTGATCCCGCCGTTCGTCGCCGTGACGCAGGACGTCGATCTGGTCTGGACGATCGTCGACATTTCAACCGGCATCGAAGGAATCCCCAACATGATCGCCATGCTTGCGCTCGCGCCTATATTTTTCAAGGTTTACAAGCAATGGACTAAGGACAACAACTTATAGCCAGACTCAATAATTACGCAGAAAAACCGAAACCATTCATTAAACGTTCAAGGAGGCTTTTCCCGATGAGTGAAAAATGGCAGGACGAATTGGTCGAACTGGTTCGCGGCATGATTCGCTGTCCCAGTCTTTCCGGGCACGAGGACAAAATCGCCGATTTTGTCGAAAACGCGATGAAGCGCTTCGGCTTCGACTCCACCGAACGCGACCGTTACGGCAACGTTTCGGGGCGCATGGTGTTCGGCAAAGGCGGCAAAAGGCTGCTCTTCGAAGGCCACATGGATCACGTCGACATCGCCGACCGCTCCAAATGGACTCACGATCCTTTCGCGGCCGAGATCGTCGGCGGGCGCATGTACGGCCGCGGCACGAGCGACATGAAGGGCAATCTGGGCGCCGCAATCATGGCGGCCAGACTGCTCAAAGAAAATCATGCCGAACTTAACGGAGAACTGATCGTCTGCGGCGGCGTGCACGAAGAATGCTTCGAGGGCGTCGCTTCCGAGGAACTGGGGATCCGCTGGAAGCCCGACTGCGTGATCATCGGCGAAGCTTCGTCGCTGAATCTGAAGCGCGGCCAGCGCGGCCGCGCCGAAGTAGTACTGGAGACTCTGGGGAAATCCGCCCACTCGTCCAATCCCGAGGTCGGCCTTAACGCCGTAAAGACGATGGCGCCGCTTCTGACCGCCATCGAGCGCGATTTCAAGCCTAAAGAGCAGCCTGTGCTCGGCAAAGGCATTCTCGAACTGACCGACATCATTTCCTCCCCTTATCCCGGCGCCAGCGTCGTGCCCGAAAAGTGCCGCGTCACGTACGACCGGCGTCTGCTCGTGGGAGAAACCGACGCCGAGGTGCTGAAGCAGATTCAGGACATCGTCGACGCGCAGAAGAAGCTCGATCCCCGTCTGGACGCCAGAGTTTATCTGGCTACCGGCACGGAAAAGTGCTACACCGGCGAGACGATCTCCGCGACGCGCTACGCGCCCGGTTGGCTGTTCCCCGAAGACAACTGGTTCGTCGCGGCGGCGATGGAAGGGCTGAGGAACGCCGGATTGAATCCGGAATTCTCCCATTACGCTTTCTGCACCAACGGCAGCTATTACGCCGGCAAGGCGGGGATCCCCACCGTCGGCTTCGGCGGCTCGCTCGAATCGCTGGCCCACGTGGTCGACGAATACATCGAGATCGACCAGCTCTGCAAGGCCTGCGAAGGCTATCAGGGCATCGTCCGCGCCGTTCTTCGCTAGAGGCACGTCATGGCTTTCTACACGCTCAAATGCGCCCTCTGCGGGCGCGAATTCCCCGCCGAAAGCACGTTGAAAACGTGTCCCGACTGCGGGATCCACGGCACTATGCACGTGCTGTACGACTACGACGAAGTGAAAAAACAGATCGACCGCACCTCTCTGGCGGCGGATCCGCGTTTCAGTCTTTGGCGCTACGAAGCCCTGCTTCCGATGCGGAAAAATTCGCGCCGCCCCACGCTTCAGGTCGGCTGGACGCCGCTCTACGATATGCCCCAGATCGCGTCCGAATACGACGTCGGGCAGCTTCTGATCAAGGACGACGGACGCAATCCCACGGCTTCGCTCAAAGACCGCGCCAGCGCCGTCGCCGTAACGCTCGCCGCGGAGCGAAACCGCGACGTTCTCGCCTGCGCGTCGACGGGCAACGCCGCCAGTTCGCTCGCGGGTTTCGCCGCCAACATGGGATTGAAAAGCGTGATCTTCGTTCCGGAAACGGCGCCAGTCGCCAAAGTGACGCAGCTGCTCGTGTTCGGCGCGCGGGTGTTCCTCGTCAAGGGAGATTACGCCGCAGCGGTGCGGCTGGCGATCGAGGCCATCGAACATTACGGCTGGTACGACCGCAACTGCGCGATCAACCCGTTCCTCGTCGAAGGCAAAAAGACCTGCGCGATGGAGATCGCGGAACAGTGCGACTGGGACGTCCCCGACAAAGTTTTCGTCTCCGTCGGCGACGGCTGCATCGTCAGTTCGACGTACAAGGGTTTTTACGATCTGTACAAGATCGGCGTCATCGACCGTATTCCTCAGATCATCGGCGTTCAGGCGGAGGGCGCCTGCCCGATCCACAGGGCGATTCAGGAGGGCGCCGATAAAATCGTATTCGGCCCCTCGCACACGATTGCCGACAGCATCGACGTGGGCGCGCCGCACAACTGGGCGAAAGCGCTTCACGCGATCCGCGCTTCTCATGGGGATACGACCGCCGTCAGCGACGCCGAGATCCTTTCCGCCGTCGCCGAACTGCCGCGAAAAAGCGGCGTGTTCGCCGAGCCCGCGGGAGCGACGGCCTACGCCGGTTTCGTCAAATTCGCTCGCGAAGGACGTCTCAAGGCGTCGGACCGCGTCGCCGTGATCATTTCAGGCAATGGCCTCAAAGACGTCGCCTCGGCGCAGAAAGCGGTTCCGCCGGCTGCAAAAGTCGCCCCAAACATGGAGGAACTGATAAAAATTCTCGGCTGACGACGTTTTTGCCCAAACGACTCATCCGCGGCATTTTTATACGCTTCAGCGTTCCCCCCAATTTTATTTATTAAGGAGAGACTCAAAATGTACGACCAAATCAACCTGCTCGTCGACAAGGAAAGACGAAAGAACGGCATCGAGCGCGCCAAATCGCGGCATATCCTCATCCCCACTTTCCGCCAGATGAAAAACCCCGACAAGGAGACGCCGGCGAAAGTCAAGGAAGGACTGAAAGAAACCGGCTTGTGGGACGTCAACCCGCTCAACCTGTTCCGCATCACCTGGAAGAACGAGCCTAAAACTTCCGGCGGGCTCTACGGCGGCGTCAACTTCATCGAGTTCCCCAGTTCGCTGACGGGAGTGAAGGCGCGCATCTTCGCACTCGTCGGCAAGTGGTTCCCCACCGGCGCCCACAAAGTCGGCGCAAGTTTCGGCTGCCTTGTACCCCGTCTTGTCACGGGACAGTTCGATCCCACCCACGATTGGGCCGTCTGGCCTTCGACGGGCAACTATTGCCGCGGCGGTGCGTACAACTCCCAGCTGCTCGGCTGCCGCTCCATCGCCATCCTCCCCGAAGGCATGAGCAAGGAACGCTTCGACTGGCTCCGCACCGTAGCCGGCGAGATCATCGCCACGCCCGGCACGGAGAGCAACGTCAAAGAAATTTACGACAAAGTCCATGAACTGCGCTCGACCCGCGACGACGTGGTGATCTTCAACCAGTTCGAGGAGTTCGGCAATTATCTGTGGCATTACGAAGTTACGGGCGGCGCGCTCGAAGAAGTGGCGAAAGGCTGCATGCGCCCGGGCGACCGCGTCGCCGCAGCCGTTTACACGACCGGCTCCGCCGGGACGATCGCCAGCGGCGACTATCTGAAACAGATCTGGCCCGGCATGAAGATCGTCGCCAGCGAAGCGCTGCAATGCCCCACCTTGCTGCGCAACGGCTGGGGGGCACACCGCATCGAAGGCATCGGCGACAAACACGTGCCCTGGGTACACAACGTGCGCAACACGGACATGGTCACCGCCATCGACGATAACGACTGCATGGCACTGATCCGCCTGTTCAACGAACCTGCCGGTCGCGAATTCCTCCGCCGCGCGGGAGTGCCCGCGGCCCTTACGGAACAGTTGGATCTGCTGGGCATTTCCGGCGTCGCCAATTTGCTGAGCACGATCAAGGCCGCCAAGTACTACGAAATGGACGAGCACGACGTCGTTTTCACCATTCTTACCGACTCGATGGAAATGTACGGCTCGCGCCTGCAGGAACTCGAAGCGGAATTCGGGGCGTACGGCGCCGTTAACGCCGAAGTCGACTTCGCGAGCCGCCTGCACGGGCAAAAAAGCGATAATGCGCTGGAGCTCACCTATCCCGAACGCCTGCGCGTCCATAACCTGAAGTACTACACATGGATCGAGCAGCAGGGCAAAACCAGCGAAGAACTGCATAGCCAGTGGTATGACGCCGACAATTACTGGGGCGAGATCCGTACCATGGCTCCGAAGATCGACAAACTCATCGAAGAATTCAACGTCGCGACGGGACTGAATTAATCGCTCCGCCCGAAACGGCTGGCCGCGGATGGAAAAGGCCTAAAGCCTCCGCTCCGCGGCCCGCCGTTTTTATTTGAAGAAACGTTTCTCCCAAACATTACGAACTTTTATTTTTTGCCCTGTGATTTTACAAAGGTATTTTGTGTATCTTGTCCGTAAAAATGTTATACTTGTTTCTGTTGCATATCGTATATAAATCCTCTACGAAGCGGCAAAAAGCGCGCCGCGGGATCAGGGCGAGCGGTACAGCACAAAATTCAACGACAGCCAGGGAAAAAACAATGCCTATTCCTCAGAGAAAACAAAAATTCATACGCGAGAGCGCCAAAGAGAAAATCTACAGGACCCTCCAAAGCTGGATCGTCAACGGCACCATGAAGCCCGGGGAACGCATCAGCGATCAGGAAATCGCCGAGTATTTCGACGTCAGCCGCACGCCGGTGCGCGAAGCGCTGCAGCGTTTGTCGGAGCAGGGACTGGTGTATGTCGAGCCGTCGAAGGGGACGCACGTCTCCCCGCTCGACGAAAACAACACGTTCACGATCTACGAAGCGCTGGCGCTGCTTTCAGGCTGCGCGGCGCGGCTCGCCTGCCAGAAGCAGAAAAACGGCGACATACAAAAACTGCGTGAATTGAACGCCGTTTTTCAGAAAGCTATCGAAGCGGGAGAAAATCAGAAACTTGCCACCTTCGACAATCAATTCCACGGATATCTTTTGGAGATGGCTGACAACGCTTACATCTCTGATATAATATACACGTTGACGCTTCACGCCAACCGCTGCGAAAATCTGTATTTTGAGAGAGGCCCCGACAAGATGGCGTCCGTACGCGAGCACAACGCCATCATCGACGCCATCGAAGCGCACGAGCCGGAGGCAAGCGGCCGTTACGCCGAAGAAAACTGGCTCGGCTTTTACCACCGGCGTCTCGCCAAGATACTGTAAGCGCCCCGCGTTTCGGCTTGAAGCTTTACGAGCGGTAAAGAAACATAATTACGGCGTCGCAACGATCAGACGGCCGTAAAATTCATTCAGAAGGGTTGGGGTTCACATGTCCTACACGTCCGATATCGAGATCGCGCAGTCAACGCCCATGCTTCCGATCGAGGAAGTGGCGCGCGGCGCGGGGATCGACGGGAAGTATCTGGAGTTCTACGGCCGCTCCAAGGCCAAGATCGACTACGTCAATCTCCTCAAAGACAGCAAGCGTCCCGACGGCAAGCTCGTGCTGGTCACGGCCATCACGCCCACGCCCGCCGGCGAAGGCAAGACGACGACCACGGTCGGCCTGGCCGACGGCCTGCGCAAGATCGGCAAGAACGTGATGGTGGCGCTGCGCGAGCCTTCGCTCGGGCCCGTCTTCGGCGTCAAGGGCGGCGCGGCCGGCGGCGGCTACGCCCAGGTCGTGCCCATGGAAGACATCAATCTGCACTTCACCGGCGATTTCCACGCCATCGGCGCGGCCAACAACCTGCTGGCCGCCATGCTCGACAACCACATCCAGCAGGGCAATTCTCTCGACATCGACACGCGGCGCATCATCTGGCGGCGCTGCGTCGACATGAACGACCGCCAGCTGCGCAGCATCGTCTGCGGCCTCGGCGGCAAGGCCAACGGCGTGCCGCGCGAGGACGGCTTCGACATCACCGTCGCTTCCGAGGTCATGGCCGTTTTCTGCCTCGCCTCCGGCATCGACGATCTCAAATCCCGTCTGGCGCGCATCATCGTCGCCTACAGCCGCGGCGGCAAGCCCGTCACGGCCGGCGACCTGCACGCCCAGGGTGCCATGGCGGCGCTGCTGGTGGAAGCGCTCAAGCCCAATCTGGTGCAGACGCTGGAGCACACGCCCGCGTTCATCCACGGCGGCCCATTCGCCAACATCGCGCACGGCTGCAATTCCGTCATGGCCACGCGTCTGGCGCTGAAAATGGGCGATTACGCGATCACGGAGGCGGGTTTCGGCGCCGACCTGGGCGCGGAAAAGTTCCTCGACATCAAGTGCCGCTTCGCCGGGCTCAAGCCCTCGGCCGTCGTCGTCGTCGCCACGGTGCGCGCTCTCAAGCATCACGGCGGCGTCGCCAAGGCCGAACTGAACGACGAAAATCTGCCCGCGCTCGAAAAGGGGCTGCCCAACCTGCTGCAGCACGTGGAGAACATCACCAAGGTCTACAAGCTGCCCGCCGTGGTGGCGATCAACCGCTTCCCCACCGACAGCGAGGCCGAACTGAAACTCATCGCCGACAAGTGCCGCGAGCTGGGCGTCAACGTGGCCCTGTCGGAAGTGTGGGGCAAGGGCGGCGACGGCGGCGTGGAGCTGGCCAGGGAAGTGGTGCGTCTCTGCGAGCTGCCCAACGACTTCGCCTACGCTTACGACCTTGACATGACCATCGAGCAGAAGCTCGACGCCATCGTCAAAAAGATTTACCGCGGCGACAGCGTGGTCCTGACGGCCAACGCCCGCAAGCAGATGAAGCAGCTGGAAGACTTGGGCTTCGGCAACCTGCCCATCTGCATGGCCAAGACGCAGTACAGCTTCTCCGACGATCCCACGCTGCTGGGCGCGCCCCGCGGTTTCGAGGTCACCGTGCGCAACCTCAAGGTCAGCGCCGGCGCGGGCTTCATCGTGGCGCTGACGGGCGAGATCATGACCATGCCTGGACTGCCCAAGGTCCCCGCCGCTGAACGCATCGACGTCGATTCCGACGGCAGGATCTCCGGGCTGTTCTAAAAAAATCGGGCGGACTGCGTGAAACAGTCCGCCTTTTTTCAAACGCGTCGTGCCGGCGCGGAAATGTTCCACGTGGAACATCATCGCGCCGCGCCAGTCAAGATCAGCCGTTCACGCATACGTTTTTTTCAAATTCGAACGGCTGCGCGAAAAAAAAGGGGAACTCGTCCCATGAAGATGACCGAAAAATCCTGCGCGGATTTCGTCGCCGTTCTCGCCACCAAGGCGCCCGTCCCCGGCGGCGGCGGCGCGTCGGCGCTCTGCGGCGCGATCGGAACCGCGCTGGGCAACATGGTGGGCAGCCTCACCGTCGGCAAGAAAAAGTACGCCTCCGTCGAGGAGGAGATCAAAGCCTTGCAGGCAAAGTGCGACGCGCTGCAGGCCGACCTGCTGGCGCTCGTGGAACGGGACGCCGAAGTCTTCGCGCCGCTGGCCGCCGCCTACGGCCTGCCCAAGGACACGGAAGAGCAGCGCGCCGAGAAAGAGCGCGTCATGGAAGCGGCGCTGGGGGCAGCCTGCGGCGTGCCGCTGCGGATCATGGAGAAGTGCTGCGAAGCCATCGGCCTGATGGCCGTCTTCGCCGAAAAGGGCTCGCGCCTGGCCGTCAGCGACGCCGGCGTGGGGGCCGCTCTGTGCCGCGCGGCGCTTGAAGGCGCGGCGCTGAACGTCTTCATCAACACCAAGGCCATGAAAGACCGCGCCAACGCCGCCGCCATCGACGCCCGCGCCGAAAAGATGCTGGCCGACAACCGCGCCCGCGCGAACGAAATCTACGAAACCGTCATGACATCCCTTCGCGCCTAGCGCGCCTGCTTCAAAAACAACGGCAACCACGGAGAAACGGGGGGCAGACAGGCGAGGCGCAAAAAAGCAGAGGACGTTTTTTGAACGACCTTTCAGCGAAGCAGGACATTTGCGAGATCATTTCAATCTTTTCGCAGAGCGTTCCGGAAACCCCGTTGCCCTGTTCGCCGCTCCGCCGCTTCTCCGTGGCCGTTTTTGTTCTCCGATTTCAATCAGGAAAGGCATGTGATTTGTATGGCTCAGATTCTGGACGGCAAGGCCGTGGCCGCCGCCCTCACCGAATGGCTCAAGGAAGACGTGCAGCGCCTCAAGGACCGCGGCGTTTCGCCCTGCCTCGCCATCGTGCGCATGGGCGAACGCGGCGACGACCTGGCTTACGAGCGCGGGGCGACGAAGCGCGCCGCGGCCGTGGGACTGGAAGTGAAACAGTTCGCGCTGCCCGCCGAAGCCCCGCAGGACGAACTGCTGGAAGTCATCGCCCGGATCAACGCCGACGCCTCGATCCACGGCTGCCTGATCTTCATGCCGCTGCCGAAGCACATCGACGAGGCCGCCGTGCGCGCGGCGCTGGCTCCCGAAAAAGACGTGGACGGCATCACCGCCGCGTCGCAGGCCGGCGTCTATTCCGGCAAACCGATCGGCTTTCCGCCCTGCACGCCCTCGGCCTGCATGGAGATCCTCAAGCATTATCGGATCGAGCTGAAAGGCGCGAACGCCGTCGTTTTCGGGCGCAGCCTCGTCGTCGGCCGCCCGCTGGCGATGATGCTGCTGGGGCAGAACGCCACCGTCACCATCTGCCACACCAAGACCCGCGACGCCGCCGCCGTCGCCCGCGGCGCCGACGTGCTGCTGGCCGCCGTCGGTCACGCGGGGGCCGTCACGGCGGAGTTTACCAATCCCGAGCAGGTGCTGATCGACGTGGGCATCAACGTGAACGCCGAGGGCAAGCTCTGCGGCGACGTCGCCCCCGAAGCGGCGCAAAAGGCGCGCGCCTGCACGCCCGTGCCCGGCGGCGTCGGCTCCGTCACCACCACCGTGCTCGCCAAGCACGTCGTCGAAGCGGCGCAGCGGACGCTGGACTGATTTTTCAATCGAAAGACATCAGTAACGCCGCGCGTACGCACGCCGCAAAGCGAGTCCTTTAGGACGCGATTTATGAAGTTCGCGCGGCGTCCGCCTATGCCGCAGCAAGATCGAAAAAAGAGAAGGCTGCATCGGCAAGCAGCCTTCTCTTTTTTTTCGCTCAAGGGAAACAGGGAGGAACGAGAAATGCCCGTTTCGCGAGTTCACGCCGTTTTGCCCGCCCCGGTTCAAAGCGTATGGGAAATCGTCACTTCGCTTGAAAATTACGCGTGGCGGAGCGACGTTAAAAGAATCGAAATCATCGGGGAAAAACAGTTTGTCGAGTACACGGCACACGGCTTCGCGACCCTTTTCACCGTCGTCGTCCAAGAGCCGTGCCGGCGCTGGGAGTTCGATATGGAAAACGACAATATCTCAGGCCGTTGGATCGGGCTGTTTACGCCCCAAGGCGGCCAAACTGAAATCGACTTTACTGAAAACGTTGTCGCGCGAAAGTTTTTCTTGAAACCGTTCGTAAAATTTTATCTGAAAAAGCAGCAGGCGCGATATCTTTCGGATTTAAGACGAGCGCTCGAGGCGAAGCGCTGATTCGCTTCCGCAGGACAGTTACGGCTTCGGAGCCGGCTGCCGCGCGGCGTCCCGACGGGCCGCTTTTTCCTTGCGGTCGAGACGCCCCAAAGCTTCCTTGGAACGAGTGCAGCCGACGTCGCATCCCAGTTGATAATATTGGCGCGCTTTGGCGAAATCGACCTCGACGCCGCGCCCTTCTTCGTAGGCGCTGCCGAGATACCAGGCGGCGAGGGGATGTCCCTGATTAGCCGCCTGTTCGAACCAGCTGATGGCCGCGGAAGGATCGCCCTCGGGGCTGTAGCTGTAGAGCAGGCCGAGATTGAACTGCGCGGCGGCGTAGCCGCTTTCGGCGGCGGTCTGAAGCCAGCGCTGCGCCACGTCGAAGGAACGCTTCACTTCGATGCCTTCGGAATAAAGCGTGCCCAGCAGGTTCTGCGCGGGCGCGCACCCCGATTTGGCGGACTCTTCCAGCCATTTGAGGGCCTCGTCGGCATCTTTCCAGGTGCCGATGCCGCGCAGCCGCATCAGGCCGAGGTTGTACTGCGCCTGCGCGCTGCCGCCTTCGGCCGCGGCCGTGTACCAGCGGAAAGCTTCGCGTTCGTCCTTGTCCACGCCCGAACCGGCGGCGTACATGGCGGCGACGTTGCACTGCGCCAGTTCGCTGCCCTGCCGGGCGGCGGCGAGATACCAGCGGAACGATTCCTGAAGGTTGACCGAATAGCCGTAGTCGCCGCGCTTCATGATGCCGGCCAGACGGATCTGCGCGTTGGCGTCGCCGCGTTCGGCGGCGCGTCGGTAATGGATGACGGCGCTGCGGATGTCGCGTTCGCCCAGCTGTCCTTGCTCGTACAGCACGTCCAGCGTGTACTCGGCGG
>ERZ856578.3673-NODE-3673-length-22349-cov-18.030981_pt1 | contig 22349 bp, 21 predicted proteins | sample MGYA00514384_ERZ856578 | MGnify/ENA primary metagenome ERZ856578 (study PRJEB29103, sample SAMN06111958) | human gut metagenome | biome: human gut; feature: ankylosing spondylitis patient; material: healthy_person | host: Homo sapiens | place: China:Hangzhou... | reverse complement strand
AACAGGTAATGACTTGGTAGCTGAACAGGTTCGTTATTCTACCTGTTTTTGCTATTTACCCAACTGCGCAAACCAACGCAATTTTGCTGCTTTACAACGAATTGCAGTTCTTTTGCCGGATTCCTCTATTGGTCGCATTGATAGTTTTCTATCGCTTCACTGGCTTGGCGTTCAGCGATGTGAAAGACTTGTCACCTGAACACTTGGTAAGAGATAACAAAGGAGAACTTTGGATAAGGAAGAACCGTCAAAAGACAAAAATCATGTGTAACATTCCTGTGTTACCTGTGGCAGCTTCTATACTTGACAAGTATAAAGATGTGGCAGAATGCACTGGAAAACTTTTGCCTGTATTATGTAATCAACGCATGAACAGTTATTTGAAAGAAATTGCCGATGTGTGCGGAATTCACAAAAATCTTAGCACTCACACAGCCCGTCACTCGTATGCCACGAGCATTTGCCTTGCAAATAGTGTAAGTATGGAGAATGTAGCAGAGATGTTAGGTCATGCAGATACCAGTGTGACAAAGCACTATGCAAGGGTACTGGATCAGAATATTTTCAAGGATATGCAAAAAGTAAATAGTAGTTTGTCGGAATTGGCGATATAATAAAGTAGTAGCCACATAAAGAAAAGGATTGGGAATAATGAATTTCATTTTCTCAATCCTTTTTCTTTTATTGTAAGTTTCCCAGAACTCAATATGAAGCATTGACAAAGGTAAGTTCCGTATTTAGCCTGTTCAAGTCCAAGCCCTATGGGTTTTCCTAAAAATCTTCCTCTCCATTACATTCCGAGCGTATTTTTAGAAAAAGACTTGCACAGACTAAATACTTCACTGGAAAAGTCAATGATTCAAATTGAATTCCGAAAAACAATGTTTTTAGGGCTGGCAAGTTATTCTTTCCAGCTTTCAAAATAATGCTTTTGGAGCAGTTTGTCAATATCACTTTGGCGATAGATGATTTTCCCTTTTATCTGGATAAAGGGGATTAATCCTGTATCTCGCCATTCTTGCAAGGTTCGCAAACTGACATTCAACTTTTTTGAAACCTCATTATTGGAAAGAAAACGTTCTCCGTTCAGATGGGGCTTGTAATGCTTGACAATAGATTCAATGCCGTCTAGCATCGAATCAAGCGAAGAAATAAATTCTTTGACTTGTGGGGTATCTTTATTTATTAATTCCATGATTGAAAGATTGTTTTATTGAAATCTTGATTTCAAGATGGCTAGATAGCTGGCTAGTTACGCAGATAGTCACCCAAAGATGAAATGTTAAGTACGTCTTTTGCCGAATCATAATCTACATAGAGCCGTTTGGATTCAGTGGCAATAAAATACTGGCTACCATCTTGCTGTATCTCACAAGTAGCGGGCGAAGCCTGTTTGGTGGTTTCCGATACATATATAATAGAAAGAAGGTACTCTTTATCGCTCCGATAAATGATTATCGTAGGATTCAGATTAACGCTTTCCCATGTGCCGACAATAGAAAACAGGTTGAAGGACGGATAATCTTCTTTAGTTCTTTTCATAAGGCATGATTTGTTTAGGTGATTGATTCAGTGTTTCACTGTCCGCAATAATTCTTTCAATATCGGAAGACTTATAATAAATCTTGCTCCCGATTTGAGAATAAGCCAACCGTCCACTGCTTCGGTAATATTGCAGTGTTCGTTTGCTAAAGCCCAACAACAGGCACACTTCCTGACTATCCAGCCAGTTTCCTACTTTCTGGGTATGAGTGCTGCACAAACTTTCTATTCGTTTGGCAAACTCAATGAACCGTTCGCTGATATACGAAAAGGTTCTCTTTTCAATGGTTACTACTTCCATACTTTTAATTTTTAATGGTTTATAAAACGTGTTGATTCTATTTTCATCGGCAAATGAAAGAAGAATTAAGAGACGTTTTAAAAACTGTCTGGAAGTGGTGAGATTTGACTATTGCTGGCTTCCTATTGAAATAAGAAAACAGATAAATAGTATATATGTTATCGCTGAAATATATTAGATTAAGAATGGATACGCATCATATTGCCTTATTACTTTTTCTGAAACTTGAAGGACTACAGCCTTTGTTTTTTCTAAAGAATTTACTCAAATGGCTTTCATCGGTAAATCCTAGTTCTTCGGCAATCTCATTTATTCTCATTTGACTATGTAACAATCTGCTTTCGACCAATTTTAGTTTATAGCTTAATATGTATTGCTGCATTGTTTCGTTGGTGTGCTTTTTTATATAACGTCCCAAGTAACTTTCAGATATACCAAAATGCTGACTGATTTCTTTTGCTCTAATTTTACCTGTTTGATAGATATTTGCTTGGATATATTGAAGAATATCGAGAGACTTATCATCTGAACATTCATCGACTTGTTGAGGTAAAAACATAGCTATATTTCTTGCCACAACAATAATTATAGTATTTATCAACTGCGTGATAATCTCTTTACTATACAGATTCCTATTTACATACTCGCGAATAATTGTTTCAATCATTGGTTTCACTAATAGCTTATCCACCTTATTTCTAAGGATGCAACCCGGTTGATGATTTGCATGTTGCAAAATAAATTCTAATCTCTGGATATTCTCTGAACCAAATATAGCTGAATGTATATAGATGTCATTAAACTTGATGTTAATGAATTTTGTAGTTGTGTGAATCTCAAAGGAATGAGAATCATTTGGAGTTATCAAGAACAAGTGTCCATCATGATATGGAAACATGTTATTGTTAATCCATTGAATACCTGTTCCTGTTAAGATGTAGACTAATTCAAAAAAAGTATGCTCATGCTCAGTTAATAACGATTCATTATGCTCGTTAAAGCTGATCTCAAACGGTTGATGAAGATTTTCTTTTTTCATTCCTCAAATATAACACATAAAGCGGAATTATACCAATATAGCGAAAATATATACCTATATTTGAAATAAAATAGGTATAACTTTGCCATAAATCAAAATTAGATTATTTATGAACTTTTTAGAACTATCAAAACAGCGTTATTCAGCAAGAAACTATTCTTCTGATATGATTGAGCAAGAAAAACTCGACTACATTTTAGAATGTGCCCGTTTTGCTCCTTCTGCTGTAGACTATCAACCTTGGCACTTTTTTGTCGTAAAAAGTAATAAAACCAAACTACTGATTCAACAATCTTATCCACGTGAATGGTTTACCGAAGCTCCACTCTATATTGTAGTTTGTGCTGACAAATCAATTTCTTGGGTGAGAAAATCAGACAATAAGAACCATGCAGATATTGATGCAGCAATAGCGACTGAACATATTTGTTTAGCCGCAGCAGAACAAGGATTAGGTAGCTGCTGGGTATGTAATTTCGATCCTGATATGCTAAAGGATAATCTTCATTTATCTCCCAATATGTACCCTGTGGCAATTATTTCATTAGGTTATGTAAAACAACCACCTGAAAAATCATCTAAAAGAAAAGATATAACCGAAATAGTTTCAATCTTATAAAAATGTAACAATTATGAAAACAGAAATGGAAAAATGTCTGGCCGGTGAATGGTATGATTGTCATAACCAAGTTTTCTTGGATTTAAAGACCCGAACACATAAGTTATTGATGAAATATAATTCATTACCTTATGAGAATAAAGAAGAAAAACACAGCTTGCTAAAAAAGATGCTAGGTAGTATCGGAATGAAAGTTTCGGTTGCCAGTCCATTTATTTGTGATTATGGCTGCAATATACATATAGGGGATAATGTTACTGTAAATACCGGTTGTACCTTTGTGGATTGTAATAAAATCACTATCGGAAGTAATGTTCTTATTGCCCCTAATGTTCAGCTTTATACAGCAACTCACCCTATTGATTTAGATGAACGGCTAGCGCCTGTTGAAACAGAAGATGGAATAAAACGAGTTCGCCGCACTTACGCTTTGCCTATTACAATTGAGGATGGATGCTGGATTGGTGGAGGTGTAATAATCCTTCCCGGAATAACAATTGGGTACGGTAGTGTAATTGGAGCAGGTAGTGTTGTTACAAAAGATATTCCGGCAAATAGTTTAGCCGTTGGAAATCCATGTAAAGTGATACGTCAAATCAATCAAACTAAGAAACTATGATAAAATTGGTCGCTTTTGATTTGGATGGTACAATTGCCGATACAATCCCAATGTGTATCGAAGCCTTTAAACAGGCAGTATCTCCCTATGCATCAAAAATATTGTCAGAAGATGATATTGTGAAAACATTCGGACTTAATGAAGAGGGAATGATTAAAGAGGTCGTTTCAGAAGATTGGGAAAAAGCTCTGATTGATTTTTATGTGATATACAAAGAAATGCACACAGTCTACATTCAACCATTTGTGGGGATAAGAGAATTGATAACAGAATTGAAGAAGAACTCAATTATTGTATCTTTAATAACAGGTAAAGGTCAAAGGAGTTGTGATATTACGCTTCACCATTTTGAAATGGAAGCTCTTTTTGATAGTATTTCAATCGGATCGCCAGATAGAAACACAAAAGCGGAATCAATGGCGGAACTAATGTTAAAATATAATATCCAACCAGCAGAAATGGTATATGTTGGAGATGAATTTTCCGATATTATCGCTTGTAGTAAAGTTGGAATACAATGCTTATCTGCTGCATGGATAGCCTCACTCTCAAAAATGAAGAAATTAGAAAAGGAAAATCAAGGATATGTGTTTAGTTCTATCAAATCACTTCATTCTTTTCTAAAGAAAGAAGCTCATTTAGTTTAGATTCATATTCGTAGATTGATTTTAGTATTTTCTGGCATAATGGATATTTATTGGTAATATAAAAGCATGAAATCAGGCGTTAAGTCTTTCTATATAATACTTACCATTAAAATTATGCTTATGAATGTATTGTTAAACATGAGGATGTTCGGACTATTCTCTGAAACCTCACAAGAAGTAACTAATAACGAAATGCAAGAAGCCTATGGCGAATTTGTTGAACAGATTAGAACTATAAGTAATGGAAATGATTATTCAACTACTTATCGAATTCTTGCAGCTACCCGTATCGAGATAGCTTTACTTGAAACAATACCTCTTTACGGGCAGGGGGAAAAATGCGCTTAAAAAGCTGTTCATACAAAAGGTACAGGCTACTATTACCGCAGAAATGGAACTGCTGAATCTAAAAATTCAGTACCCCAGCCAATTTCAAAATAGAATAAGCAGCCTTCCACCTTCACCACTCTATTTGACCGACAATACCAACCTAGTTGAAATCATGGAGTTGATTAGTGGACTATTCCTATCACAAAGAGTAGTAACCCATGCCGGAACAAAATCACCATTAACAGAAATTGGGAGAGCATTTGAACACCTCTTTAATATCAAATTAGGAGATGTTCACAAGAAACACGAAAGCGTCATAAAGCGCAAGCCATCTAAAGTAACTGAATTTTTAGATACACTTCGCAAAGCTATTGCCGAAGAAAGTAAAAAGAAAGGCTATCTATAAATCAAGAACTTACCAACAATTGTTAGGGGAGTAGATATACTACACCCCTAACTCATTTGCATCCATTTACCGTACTTTGCTTCATCAATCGATTGAAAATAATAATGTTGAACTAAAAAATGAAGCAAAATGTATATAGACAATGAAAACTTTGAGAAGTGGATGGAAAAGCTATCTAAAAAGCTCACCGTAATCGGACAAGATTTGAAATCTCTTATCAATACTGATACAGTACTAGATGATAATGAGAAGATTCCTGATAATCAGGATTTAGCTTTTCTCCTGAAAGTATCTTTCCGAACTCTTCAACGCTATAGAGTAAATAATCAACTTCCTTATTTCACTATCGGAAGGAAAACCTATTATCGGGCTGTAGATATTCGAGCTTTTGTTCGTGAACGTGCCGATTCCCAAACCTACAAACGGTTTGAAAAAGACAATCAGTTGACAAATCAGCCCTGATAGCAAAATGCAGTAGAAGGAAGAAGCCTGTGTGCGGGCTATTTCTTTGTGTTGTCACCTCGATTTAACAGAAACTGCTTCACCTATCGGTTCAGCCCGTTTCACTAAATCGAGCAAGAGGGAACTGGACAAGTCCTGTTCTTCCCTCTTGCCCTGCGGGGCAAAGCCTTCGGCTTTAGCGTGTTACAAGAACACGCTGTAATGACACCTGTAATAAGCATTTTCTTTGCAATGCTTATTATCAGGTATTTATCTATTCATATTTCTATAAAAAAGTAATTACCATGCCAAACAGCAGTCGAAAAACAATATTTACCACCATTTCCATAGACAAGGAAACGGCAGCTTTGGTAGAGAAGATATGTAAACGCTATTCACTGAAAAAGAGTGAAGTTGTAAAACTAGCGTTCGGGTATATAGATAAGGCGCATATCAATCCATCCGAAGCACCTGAATCCGTAAAATCAGAACTGGCGAAAATAAATAAGAGACAGGATGATATTATCCGTTTCATCCGTCACTACGAGGAAGAACAACTGAATCCCATGATACGGGCAACAAATTCTATTGCTTTGCGTTTCGACGCTATCGGCAAAACTTTAGAAGCTCTTATTCTCTCTCAACTGGAAGCCAGTCAAGAGAGACAAACAGCCGTACTTAAAAAGTTAAGCGAGCAGTTCGGCAATCATGCCAATGTGATAAACAATCAGTCCAAACAGATTAATGCACTTTATCAGATACACCAACGGGACTATAAAAAGTGGCTTCACCTAATACAACTCTATTCGGAACTTTCTGCTTGTGGTGTGATGGATAGCAAAAGGAAAGATAATCTAAAAGCAGAAATTACAAACCTTATAAATACATAAGCTTATGCACATAGACTTTGCTCCACCATCTAACGGCACATATAACAATGCAGGCAGTAGCCGACAGTTAGCATATTACCTCGAACATGAGGATTTAGAAAGGATAGAAAAGGGTATCTATACCGAAGGCTTTTTCAATCTGACAGATAATAATATCTATAAATCAAAGGTCATAAAGGATATAGATACAAATATCGGACAACTCCTAAAAACAGATGCCAAGTTTTACGCTATTCATGTCAGCCCATCGGAAAAGGAACTCCGAGTAATGGGTAACACAGAGCAGGAACAAGCCGAAGCAATGAAACGCTATATCCGTGAGGTATTTATCCCAGAATACGCCAAGAACTTCAACAAAGGACTATCCGAAACGGATATAAAGTTTTACGGCAAAATCCATTTTTCCCGTAACCACTCCGACAATCGTCTGAACATGCATTGCCATTTAATTGTAAGTCGTAAAGACCAATCGAACAAGATCAAAATAAGCCCGCTTACCAACCATCGCAATACTAAGAAAGGCGTTATTGCAGGCGGGTTTGACCGTGCAGCCCTGTTTGAGAACGTAGAAAAGGGATTTGATAAATTGTTCAACTACCATCGACAGCTATCCGAAAAGTTCGGGTATTGTAACACCATGAAGAACAGCCCTGTCATGGATAAACTACTGACGCAAGAGCGTGAACTGAACACCCATGAAATATTTTTTGTTGGCGAAAAGAAAAAGATTGTCGATGTAAAAACAGATAAAAATGTAAAAACGATTTTAGATACTTCAATACAACAGCAAACCAGCTTAACAGTAAACCAATCAATATACCAACAAACAGATAAAAGCAGCTTATCTTCTTTATTACCCATACTTCCATCGGTTATGGAGATCAAGCCAACGGATGAACAACAACTACTGAAACACAAGAAAAAGAAGAAACGAAGACCAAGATTAAGCTGATAAAATTAGACTTTTTTTGTGCTAAAAGTATTTCCGTACAACTTCGTTTATTTCCCGCTCATAGCTTCCCTATCCGTTTTGAAGGGCGGAAGGATTGTCTAAGAATTATTTTTGGCAGTTGAACGACGCCGTAAAAGTGGGACATTGTGTTGTTACAATAACTTATCTTCAAAATTTGCAAGTGATCTTTCCTCTATTTATGAATTAATTAGTATCTTTGAAAACATATAAAAGAAATGAATATGGATGCAATTGATTTCGAAAATCACGATGAGGTTATGAAGATATTTGACTGGTGCAAAAATAACAACCCTTTGGCCCCTACAAGATTAGCAGAGCAGGTTCCAATTTTCGAAGAAAATGCTACTTGGCAACCGATAGCATTCAGGCTCATTAATGAATTTGGGGATATTCAAGACGTTTTAAATAACCTCGATACTAATATGGGAACTTTTTCTTGGGTAGGTTCTATAGTGCCTTTATTAGAATCTCAAAAAGAAATATTCGTCCAGAACCAGAGTCATCCAATTGGAAATGTTTCACAGTGGGCGAATCTTCATTTGGAATATATAAACAAGCGTATTAAAGATGAGAAGAACAGAGATGAAGAAATGTTTCTGTAATAAATACTGGATTGGAAATATAATCGAATAATGTAATGAGTCTTGATTTCAATGAATTATTTTCTGACTATGACTTCCTTATTCCTAACAGGATTGAGGGATATATTATCATTCGGTTATGGCAGAAAATTAAATCCGGTGAAATTCAAGAAGAATTCTCTTATAACGACATAAAAAATATAGTCAATGAAGTAACTGCATTGACAAATGGAGCTACACCTCAAATAGAGAAAATATTAAAGGATTTACTTCATTACTTTATTAAGAAACCTCCTGAAACTGTTTCAAAATACTATCTTTCTGATTATGCTGAAAGGTTTATTCAACTTTTAGAAACTAAAATAGATAGCCCTTACAGAAATTTTCCTTTAAAAAAGAATTTTGAAAAATATTTTGCTATCGAATTTGAGGAAATTGAAGATTTTGAAGAATTAAATCGTTGGTTTAAACAAGGTTTTCACGATACTTCGAAGAGAGTTATTCTTGACCATATCGAAAGTTTGCAAGATGAAGTTGAAAGCTCTATCAAGAAGCTGAACAAGATTCTATACTCTGATGAATTGCAGGCTATTGAAATGGTGCGGTTGTTCGTAAATGAGTTTAAAAATTTCGGACTTAAAGCAGAGCAAATAAGGGAAGCCCTTTTTCTCAAAGATGAAACTCTGAAAAACCTGAAAAAAGCTGCCGATTATTTTTATATAAAAATTGAGGAGACAAAGCACTATCAGACTATAGAAGAAGAAAAAAGCTATCAAGAATTAGAGCATAAATGGAAAACAGCTAATCAGATAAAAGGTGAGGTTGCTGTTTTCTTCGATAATATTAATAAAAAGCTATCAAGAATCAACGATCAGATAGTTTTTGCCAGTTCAAAGTTAAAAGAATTGGAGGAAAATTTTCAATATCAATCGCTTTTCAAAATCAATCTGAAAAAGTTACTTCAGATTGTGCTTCAAACTAGTAGTTATGACAGGAAGGACGGTATTGTGTTACACCAAAGATTTCCGATCAAGAGCCTCCCATTTCAGAAAATGCAATTCTTTTTCGTGCCCAGGTATGAGTTCAATGTAGAACCGGAAAGAATAGGTATTGTTCCCGAAAGTAACACGGATTATGAACAGGCAGAAAGATCTAAGATTGAGAAAGAGTTGCAAATACAAGAGAAAATAGCTTTATGGATAGACACTTGTAATTCTAGGATTGAAAAAGAAAAGCAGCTAGACTATTCATCTGTATTTTATGAAATTCTGGATAATGAGCAAAACATTGAAATTCCACTTCAAGTTGGCTTTTCGCTTTTTCAGCAATATGCCAATAATAAAGATTTTGATGTTACTATTGATAAAATAATAGCAAACCCCAATAGAAATGATATTCTGACATGGAACATGAAAATACAACGCAAAAAAGTCCATATGCATTCTTAAGTAATCCTTCTGTTCAAAGGTACTTTGCAGACCTGAATTTAGATTTACTTCAGGGCAAGCATATCACGGCTGATGACTATTATAGTTACCAACTGCTAAGAGAGTATTACGAACCTGAATTGAAACAATATTACAAAGAATTGTACGAACTCATTTTAGAAAAAGCTACGTTTGACAACAGTACCTATTTTTACCTTGATTTCCCAGTAGACAGTAAAGGGAGGTTGAGCAATAGATATCGAGAACTTAGCGAACAGCAGGTAATTATAGGAATTATTTTGCTTAAGATGTATTACGATATGTATTTTAAATATCCCAAAGAATTGTTCTGGGAGGATATTAAAGAAGAAATAGAGCAAAGCGAACTTAAGGACTTATATAAAAAGTTATTTTTCGAAGAGGTAAGAGATTTCTATACCGATAAAGAATGGGAAAAGGTACAGGAGTTATTCCGTAGAACAATAAATAGCTTTACCCAATTAGGATGGATTAAAAAACTTTCAAAAGGTAAAGAAGAGATACATTTCCAATTGAAAGAAAGTATCCACCGCTTTGCTGAATTATACAAGTATGAGATTGAAGAGTTCCCTCAATTTGTCTCAAAAATTAAACTCTTTTGAAAATCATGAACGAACCAAAAATATATTCAATATCTACAGTCGGTATTTTGAAGCACTTCAACCAAGATTATCTTCTTCATCCTTTACGGACTGATTTTACAGGAGGAAATGGTGTTGGGAAATCAATCATTGCAGATTTAATCCAGATAATATTTATCTGTTACGAAAAATATATCAAATTTGGCACAGATGGTTTCACGAAAGAAAAGAGGGAAATCCGGAAACTTCCGTATAAAAACAACGAAGGCTATGCATTTCTGAATATCAAAATAAAGGAAGAGCAGTTTATCACATTAGGAGTAAATATACAATCACGGTCAGGCAAGAGAATTCGTCCTTTTTTGATTCTTTCAAAACCTAATTTGAACTTACTACTTACAGACCTTGTATATGGAAGTAGTAAAATTCTCACATATAGAGATTTTTTGAATGAACAACATAAAATCCTGCCATTAGACGAATTGTCAAAGCGTTTAAAAGAAAAGCATCAGTTATTTCTGACCTACTTTCCCTTCAATGAAGATATTGAGAGATACCACTCTTTTCTGTTTGAAAAAGAAATCTTACCTATAAATCTAACCATTCCAGAGCAACTAAAAGCATTTGCCAAAGTAATACAATCTTTTTCCAGAGTGAGAGATTTAGGGCTTGATAAGGCGAACAGTCTGAAAGAGTTCCTGTTTGAAGATGATGATAAAGAATATTTAGAAGAATATCTAAAGCACAAACAACAACTGGATAAACTACTGACTGACTTTAAAGATCTAAATTCCCATATAGATGATATTGAGTATAAACAAAAAGTGCTTAAACAACTTAATGGATTTGAAAAACAGATGAACGAGTCCAAGTTTAATTTCAACTTGAAAGAAATTGTGGAACTAGATAAGCAATATTCAGAGAGCCAAAACCAAGAACAAGAACTAAGTAAAAATTTAAGTTACAAAGTAGATAGAAGAAAATATTTAGAAGATAGAGAAAAGAAATTTAAACGGCTAACTCCTGCTGTCGAAAGTTATTATGAGGAAATTGAGTCCAATTATACTTTTTTGCTGCAATACGAGTCAAAGTATAATAGTTGGAAGCGTTTTGATAGTGAAATCACCCAACTAAGCGAGATTCACTACAGTAATTTTTCAGAAGAAACAGTAAATAACTCTTCTCCCATAGACTTTAAACTAAAAACGACAAAAGAAATAATAGAGAAGGTCAACGCAGCCATTCCCTTGTTTGTACAATATGGACAGTTAAGTGATATTATCAGGAAACACCATGAGCAGGAAGAGAGACTCTCATCCTTAGCTCTCGAAACAGAAAATAAACTAAAACAATTAGATCGGATAATCAACCTGCTCGTTGATAGAGGTTCCAATAGCTTGTTCGGTCAGGTCATCCGTGAGAAGAAGATTCTTTCCTTGCATCAGGAATCAGTACTACTATCTCTTATTGATATATCCCTCGAAAAACCTGAAAAAGCCATTAAAGGTTTAAGGTATGCTCTTTCAACAAATATTCTTGATGAAAATAATTTTGAATTCGATAAACAAAATAAGGGGATTTGGTTAAAATTAGGCGAATTAAGGGAATTTATTGAGCTGTCAAAAGACGAACGAATTTTTGAATCTGGTTCAGATTTTGAAAATATACTATCAAATAAAATAGATGAGTTGAACATTCAGGTTACAAAACTAAAACAGGAGAAAGAAGAATTAAACAAAATAAAAAAATTACACCCGTATGATAAGAGAATCATTAAAGATTATGATTTCGACATACGGCTGATAGAATATTCAGGGATAGAGAATCTTAAGCAGGTTGTCTGGATGATATGCAATATGGAAGTAAAAATATCTCATTTATTATCTGAAAGTGCTCAGTTAAAATCAGACATAGACACAATCTTATCCCAAATTACAATTCCAGTAAACACACAAAATTTATTCGGATTGGTAAAACAGTATGAAGCAAAAAAGAAATTAGTCTCTATACGCAAAAATCGGTTACAAGATAAGAAAAACAAGGAATCTAATGAATTATCTCATTTAAATGGTGAACTCCCGCATCTTCAAAAAGAACTAAAAGAAAAACAAGAAGAAATAGCAAAACTTCTTAATTCATACAATTTTAAAAAAGGACAATTTGTTCAACAACATCCGGATAAAGACTTTAGTGCGTCAAATGATATTATTGAGACCAAAAGCCTTGATGAATTGGAAACAGAATTCAATATAGCACAGGAAAATTATATAACCGAATACAAATCCATAGTAAGCCTTTTTAGAGAAACACGAGAAGGAAAAAATCCACAAATCAATATTCAGGTAAATAATACACTCTATCAATTTAGAATACTCGAAGAAGTTTTACTGGGAGGAAAAATAAGATATTTGGATAATGTCAGTGATTATTTACGTGAGGCTAACGAGCAACGTCTTAGTATCGTTGAAAACATTCGGGAAAATATGATTAAGGTCTTTTCCAAAACATTACGTCGATATCAAGATTATGACACTATCGTCAAAAATCTCAATACATTTTTCATTGGTAAAAAAATTAGTGATACTTATTATCTAAACCTCAATTTTAAAGAATATGATGATATCAATATCGGCTGGATTGACGAATTACAGAAATCTGCCCGTTGGGTAAATAAACCAGGGGAACTTGAGTTCGGGCATTGTGTTCAGGAGTTTATAGAGGAATTGTTTAAAAAAATAACAGGTATCCGGAAAGCGATTGAATTTAAAGACCTGCTTAATCCGAAGACATACTTCGACTTAACAGTTAAACTTACGGATGAAGAAAAAAACGAAATACCCGGAAGCACCGGAGAAACGTACTCTGCCATTGTTTTGCTGGGTATAGCTCGTCTTTCAAAAGTACAGGAAAAAAGGCGAAATGGTCTGAGATTTATCATTTTAGAAGAATTAGCTAATCTGGATGATACTAATTTTAATGTTTTTCCCAAGATCGCTCGTGAATTTGACTACCAAATCCTCACAATGACCCCAAAACCGTATAATTCTGATTCAGAGGACGGCTGGTATTTGCATCATTTAATAAAAGGGAATAAAGACAATAATATTAATTATCCTGTTCCCGCAAGTTACTATAAAACAAGGGAGAATCGAATTGATTTGGAGAATTATTTGAAAGCGTTGGAAAGATGAAGTGGAATGTATTAAAAGATATGCAAGCTCTATATGAGTGTGGAAAAATTAAAAGAAAACCATCATTTGTCGATGATCCGAATGTAGATCACTTAATAAATTCCACAAAAGAATTGTGTGTTTTAAGGAAAGAAGTAATCATTCCAGAGAATTCAACTTTCAGGCAAACATATGATAAACTATATCGAGAAAAATTTGCCTTATATAGTTCATTCTTGAAAGATAATGGATTAGAAAAACCACAAACGAGGTTTGAACACACGGACATCGAACAATTAATTGAGATCAAAGCTCAAATGGATTCAGGTTCTTTGAAATCATTGCGAGAGCAAATCTTAAAAGCTAATGAAACAGTAAGAGGAGTATCATTCATGTTCTTTAAAAATGAAAAATACCTCGATGAAAAAGAGTCCCTTGTGGATGCTATTGAAAAAATATTGCAAGTCCCTGAATTACCGTCAGGAAAGGATAAACAATATTTATATGTAGTCCCGTGTAAATCTGCGAAGGCAATTTTATTGTGTGAAAATCTTTATTTCTTACGGGTTCCCGATAGGGTAAAACAGTATAATGTGGAATTGTGGTTTGCAGGAGGTTATAACATCGGAATGTTAGAAAACGTAGATACTCGTAACTTATCTATTTATTACTTGTGTGACTGGGATTACGATGGTCTTAGGATTTTTGATTTGGTTAAGAAAAAGATTCCTCAAATTGAATTGCTATTCCCTAATGCAACACCAGTAAGCATCATTAAGTCAGAACATGATAGCCATTGGAAAAACTCGCATATACCACATGAGTTATCAAATTTGAATAAAGACTTGTTTGATTCTCAAGAAAGACAACTAATTGAGCTGTTAATTTCTAGTAATTCATGGATTGTAGAGGAATCAAACGATATCGCAGAATTGATTAAAACTAAAGTTAAACTGTAGCATACGATGGGAAAGCCGATACGACATAATAATCATATTCTTGAAACAGAGTCTAATAAATTTGTCAATAATCATATTCCAAATGAGTGGGTTATTGATAAACCAGATCATGATTATGGGATTGACTACAACATTAATATTGTCATAAATAACGAAGTTACTGGATTGAGTTTTTCTGTCCAGTTAAAAAGCATGATACGGGATCATCATTCTGATTTTGCAACAATTACATTGAAGCATTCAACGTTGTCCTTATTTAATACTATGTTAGTTCCCGTATTGTTAATCGCTTATGTTCAAGAAGAAAAGGAGGCTTATTGGTGCTGGAATAATGATTTGGATATTGACTTAACTGTTCAACAGAAGACATTCACAATACAGATTCCCAAGACTAATAAGTTGAGTGAACTTGATTGGACAAGAATAACTAAGTATGTTCAGCGTATTTTTAGCATTAAGACTCTAGTTGATGGCATTAAATCGCTTGAATACAGCGAAATTTCTAATTCTGAATTACTCGCATGGAGATATTATTATTCAAAGGAATATGAGAATGCTATTTTCTATTTTAAGAATCTGCTTCGTGATAATCCTAAGAATGTAACTGTTCTGGAAGGATTATCGCAAAGCCAATATGAAACTTTCAACTATAAAGAGGCTCTTTTTAATATTAATAAGGCAATTGAACTTTCCGGTAAACGGAATCTATACCTTACTAAAGCATGTATTTTAGCTGAAGATGGAACTCAAAATGGAATAAAGGGAAAAATCATCGAAGCCAGAAATATTTTCAAACAATTTATAGGAGACAGATCAAATCAAGAGCATTATTATTATAACTATGCAAACACATTAAGTCGATTGGGGCAACATGAGGAAGCAATAAAGTATTATCAGGAATGTTTGAAAATAAATCCAAATCATGCAACTGCATGGAAGAATCTCGGCCAGGTTTATTGGGATATCCATGAACATGAGAAAGAAATCGAATGTTATAACAAAGCATTGGCAATAAACCCTAAATTACCACAAGCTCTTTTCAGTAAAGGAGTTACTCTATCACGCATCTATAACCTGCATAGGGAAGGCTTGAAATTAATGTTAAAGGCTCTGAATTGTGAAGAGGAAATGATTCATAGTTTTGCTTATGGGTATTGGGGGATTGCGTATGCCTATGAGAAACTGAATAAAATAAAGGAATCATTGATATGGATAAATAAAGGCTTGGACATTTATCCAGAAGATATATATTATCTAAATTTTAAATCAAATTTACTTATTGAGCATTGGGGAGATGACAAAGAATTAAAAGAAGAAGCTATTCGCTTTTTTGAATTCCGACTGGAACTGGAAAACGATGCTAAAAGTCTATATGCCTTAATGACAATAAAGGATTTAGATGATGAGCAGGAGATTTTAAACTTAGTGAAAAAACATACCCCTATCCTGAAGGATGTAACCTTAGATGTATTTAGAGAATGTAGAATAAAGATTAAGGAGCATCTTATTTTCTTGCTTCATTATGATAAATATCAAGATTTTAGAAAGGATTATCCCATTCACAGATACCTCGATCATTTGATTTCCGAACAACTTATAATTTCCACTGAGTTTTGGGAAATGCTCGATCTTATATTCGCAACCAGCTTTAGTAGTGCTATCTTTGAATATTTTAAAAATAAAAATTCAAAAATAATCGCACAAAAAATATTAGAAGCCTTAAAAGCCTCAACGAATGCAGTTAAAGCATTGATATCTCCAAATACAGACTATACACAGGAAGAAGCTATTTCTATTATGTCTCACATTTATTTGGGATTCCCCATAGTTATTGTACGTGAATTTGGGGCTCAATTAGGAATGATAACAGGTGCATTGGGATTACCCAAACCAGACGAAGCAGAAAATTTACCTCAGTCTTGGTACGAGGAATTTGGTGAATCTGTATTACTAACTATAAATAAACAACTCAAACTATTGAGAGAGGATTGATTTTTCGTTTGGCTCTGTTTGATTTTGTAAAGAGGTGCATCTTCTTATGTATTGTCGACAAAAATACTCCTAATCTATCTCAATATTTTGTTTCCAAACTGTACTACTATTGCTGTATAATAGAAATAAAAGCGCTAATTGTTTCATATTTTCAGTCAAATAATGGATTAATTCAATATTCATTCTTACCTCTGCAATAACAATCGTATTAAATCATGAACAAAATAACGAGAAATAATTTCGTGCTTAAGCGTATAGATTTTCCAGTTAAAAAATGATGATTATCAATAGCAAAACGTATAGCATTCACTTTCTATTGACATTATATAAAATCGTTTTTATTTTTGTGAGTTCAAAAGAAATAATTTATCTTTGTACTTAGTATTCTCCATGAGGAAAACTACCGCAAAAGTACGTAGAAATTTAGTGGGATAATTCATGGGATATGCTTGAAGCAAGAAATATAAAGTTTTAAATATCAGCGTGGTAACTCAACAAGAAGAATCCCAGGCGGATCACATAAGAACAAAGCCAAATGGCGACAAAAAAGAGACAGAGGTTGTGTCAAAACGCTGGCACAACCTTTTTTTATGCGCAAAGCCCAGACTTTCTCAAGCCCGGACTTTGTTATTATCAGGTATTTATCTATTCATATTTCTATAAAAAAGTAATTACTATGACAAATAACAGTCGGAAAACAATATTCACCACTATTTCCATAGATAAGGAAACGGCAGCTTTGGTAGAAAAGATATGCAAACGCTATTCACTGAAAAAGAGCGAAGTTGTAAAATTGACGTTCGGGCATATAGATGAGGCGCATATCAACCTATCCGAAGCACCTGAATCCATAAAATCGGAACTGGCGAAAATAAGTAAGAGACAGGATGATATTATCCGCTTCATCCATCACTATGAAGAAGAATCCCATGATACGGGCAACAATTATTATCGCTTTGCGCTTCGATACTATCGGAAAAGCTTTGGAAACTCTTATTATCTCTCAACTGGAAGCCAGTCAAGAGAAATAAACAGCCGTACTTAAAAAGTTAAGTGAGCAGTTCGGCAATTATACCGATGTGATAAACAGCCAGTCCAAAAAGATAAATGCACTTTACCAGATACAGCAAAGGGACTATAAAAAGTTACTCCACCTAATACAACAATATTCGGAACTATCCGCTTGTGGTGTGATGGGTAGCAAAAGGAAAGAGAACCTGAAAACCGAAATCAGCAATCTGATAAACACATAGAACTATGCACCTTGACTTTGCTTCACTATCAAACGGAATATATAATAATTCTGGAAGTATTTGACAACTAGCTAATTATTTAGAGCATGAAGATATGGAACGGATACTACAAGGTATCCATACTGATAGCTTTTTCAACCAGACTAATGATAATATCTACAAAGTAAATTGTAGATGTTCATCCTCACCTATAATATAGAAATGCACTTGTATTTAGATTTTTTTACTTATCAAATAGTATATAAAATATTTATTTTTAGGGATTTTCTGTTTTTTTTTCTACTTTTGTATTGAACCAAATTCAGAATAGACAAAATGACTAATCGCTTTGATAAAATATTTTCCGAGAAATTGAGTGGTGTTATAGCTATAACTTCACTAATTTGCTTACTTGTTTCTATTTACGTTTTTATTATTCATGGAAGTTGGCAGTTTAGTCCAATATTAGACGAGGCTAAAATTGCACAGTTTGGAGATTTTGTCGGAGGGGTGGTTGGTACTTTACTTGCTTTTGTTGCTGCAATATTGTATTATGTTGCATTGAAAGAACAACGAAAAGATATTGCTATAAATCAGAAATCAATGAATCTTCAAAATGAAGCTCTCGCCAAACAAATTGAAGAATTTGAAAAGCAAAAAGAAGAATTAGCTTTGACTAGAGTTGTCTATGAACAGCAGTATAAAACGATGAAGGAACAAGAACATACAATGAAAATTCAACAATTTGAATCTAGCTTCTACTCCTTTTTAAACGTTTACATTGCAATAAAGAATGAACTAAATACTAATGACGAGGAAAAGGACTTTTTCAAAACAATTTTTTTCAAGCTATGTGAATCTATTGATATAGAACTAATTAATGAGCCTCCCTTAAATTGTCATAAAATAGTAGAGAAAAAATACATTGACCTATTCTTGCATAACAAGGGGAGGTTATCTCATTACTTTAAAACAATATATCGGTTATTAAAAATCATAGACAGCAGTTTATGCCTAAATAATCAAGAAAAGATGTTTTATGCCAAAATAATAAGATCTCAATTGACAGATTATGAATTATTAATAATGTACTACAATTACCATTCTGTTTATGCAAATAAATCAACCATCTTAATATATAAATATAATATTCTCAAACACATACACCCTCTATCCAAAATTGAATTTAGAAAAAAATACAATATAACTACTGAAAATAATTATGCTTTGACTGCTTTTCTCGAAGGTTTTTCAATCTTACTAGAAAAAACAATTAATCAATTTTGTGATTCATTTGATTTTCAAGAAATAGAAGAGAAACATCATAGCTTAAGTTGTATTATTTCAATTTCTTATATAGAAAAGGTATCCATAAAAATAGCATGTTTTGATAAATCAAGAATTCCAGAGCATTTTGAGCAAATTATATATGATTATTTATGTGACAAACTGTACATAACTCAATTTAAAACAATAGATAAAGAATTTGCTTATAGGTCTCAAGCAGAAGTTGATGGAACTATGTTGTTTGAGTATGTACTTAATGAACAATTAATTGAGAAATTAAATAAAGATATAGAATTATGATAAACAATAATAACCAAGAGGCTTTCATTGAAACCTTTAAGAATAATTTAAAAAAAGATGCAAGAACTGTATCTGTTGCAACTTTATTGAGTGATAGATATTTAAAGCGCATTAAGTATGATCCATACTATCAACGAAACTATGTTTGGGAAAAGGACAAACAATCCTTTTTCATTGAGAGTGTAGTGTTAGGAACTGAAATTCCCCCACTCGTTTTCTATAAGTCTGGAATGAGAGTAGAGGTTATTGATGGCAGACAAAGGTTTGAAACTTTAAAAAGATTCAAAGAAGATGATTTCGCCTTGCACTTATCTGGATTACCTGAGTTACAAGCTCTTGCAAAAAAGACTTTTAGCAAACTTAATCCTGATATACAACAGCTATTTTTAAACACTAAAATTCGCATTTTTGAATTTGAAGTTGTTGGTATGCCAGCATTAGATCCTGTAATTGAGGACAAAATAAAAAAGGAAATATTTAGACGATACAATTCAGGAATAACTCCTCTAAATCAATCAGAAGTGGATAACGCCAAATATGATTCAGATACGTTCTCTGATTATTTCAAACATGAATTAAAAGAAAATGACAATTTATACAATAAAATAAACAAATGTTTTTTTTATAACAGTGATAAAATTAAAAGTGAACTTATAGTTGACATGGTTACTTTTTTAAGAAAGTCACTAATTCTTAGCTCATTGCCAATTACCAGATACGCCGACAGTGGTAAAAATTTTTTCCTAGATTTACTATATGATAATTATATCGGAAATGCCAGAGAAAACGAACAGTGTATAGAAGATGATATAAAAAAAATGTTAAAACAGATTCATGATATAACGGCTTATATTAAAATAAACAGTGGAAATGCCTATGAATGTCTTTTATGGGGTATCCGGATTCTCAACAATGAAAATATTCCATTTGAAATTAGCAAACACGCACACACACTTAATGAACACTACCAAAAGAACCTTCATATATATCAAACAGACAGTGACCATTATTATGGTAATATTGTTGCTCGCTTTACAGACACAGCTAACTTATTAAATAAGTTATCAGGCTTTGATTTTAAAATGTATTTAAGGTCTTCTGATTTTAAAAATAAAATCAATTCACTTAAACAGACAGAGAAAGATGCTGAATTAACAATGGATAGGCTTGCTAGCTTAAGAATCAATAAACCTTCACCAGCTTCTAAACCTATAGATCAAGTAATGGCAGATCTAGCCTCTAATTACTATTTAATAAGACCTTCTTATCAAAGACAAGAAAAAATTAGTATAAAAAAAGCATCTTCCATCATTGAAAGTATTCTATTAGGAATAAAACTTCCTCCATTATTTATATATGTGAGAAAAGATGGAATAAGAGAGGTCATTGATGGTCAACAAAGGCTTTTATCAATAATAGGCTTCTTAGGGAGATCATATATAAATGAAGAAGGAATAAATGTACACTCTATTAACCATAATTTCAAACTAAAAGAATTACGAATATTGAGACAATATAATGGAAAAAGGTATTCTGATATTTTATCTGAAGTCGAAGATACCATATTGGATTTTGATTTAGACGAGATAGAGATAAGTCAAGATTTAAATGAAGATTTTGAAGCCACTGATTTATTTATTAGACTCAATAGTAAGCCATATCCTATAAAGCCTAATACTTTTGAGATGTGGAATTCAATAGTTGACAAAGATGTAATACAATTGATCAGAGAGATTACCGCTAAATATGTTTCATGGTTTTATATAAAAGCTCCTGATGATTCAGAAGATGCGAGAAAAGATAGAATGCAAAATGAAGAACTAATAACAATTCTTTCATATTTGTGTTATAACAATATTAAAACTGGAGATATTACAAGAATTCTTGGCTTTTATCCACGTATGGAGAAATTCACTTGCAGGCTTAAAAATAAATACAGTTTAACAGATTTATTAGAAAGCTTTGAATTTAAGCCAACAGAAAAAGAACTTTTTCTAAAAAGTATAAACAAAACAGAGAGTATAATAAAATTAATAAAGGATGTGCTATTAGAAGATAATGCAACAAAAGAAAGCTTTAATGCTATTCTAAATATAAAAAACCTACAACGATTTAGTCGTTCTTATCAAGAGTTTTACATATTATGGATTATGCTTTATGATCTTTCAATACAATCAGCAATATCACATAAAACAGATATTATAACTGATTTAAGAAATATGTTTTCTCTATTAAAAAATATAGATGATAAAACTGTAGATGCGGAATATGTTGAACAGTTTTTATCTAAATTGAAATCTCTTGGAGAAAAATATAAAAAGTTTTCAACTCAATAATACACAAGTAGAATTATCAAAATGAAATGATTAAATTCTTTATATTATCTTTGTTCCCAGTATTCTCCATGAGCAAACTACCGCAAAAGCACGTAGCAAATTAGTAAGATAATTAATGGGATATACTTGAAACAAAAGAACATAAGACTTTAAATATCAACGTAATACCCCAAAAAAAAGGATCCCAGACGAATTATAAAGGAATTAAGTAGTTATCTAATGTAGGTAACTACTTTTTTTGTTTATATACACTATATACGGGTATTTATGCATGTTTCATGACAAGCAGCCAACTTTCCTGTTCTTACTTTTGATGTTTACCTCTTTTTCACTCTAAAACAAATGATGGAGAGTGGGGTTGGGGAGGAAATAATCATTAATTAAAAGAACAGTGTGATGAGAATGAAGACATTAAAGGAAGGTATTGTGGCTCATGCGGAGGGGCTGGGGGAATTGTTTAAGTTTTCGGCAGAGCATACTTGCAGAAGTATATTGCATAGCTTAGAAGAGTTTGCTAATATTGAGTTGCTAACTTTTAAAGAGTTGACAGCAGGATTCTTTCTGAGTTTTGAACACTATTTGTTGGCTTCGGGATGTTCACCGAATACTTCGGCGTGTTACTTTCGGTCACTGCGGGC
>ERZ856578.3672-NODE-3672-length-22352-cov-5.204759_pt1 | contig 22352 bp, 15 predicted proteins | sample MGYA00514384_ERZ856578 | MGnify/ENA primary metagenome ERZ856578 (study PRJEB29103, sample SAMN06111958) | human gut metagenome | biome: human gut; feature: ankylosing spondylitis patient; material: healthy_person | host: Homo sapiens | place: China:Hangzhou... | reverse complement strand
ACAAGGCTCTTCTTGAGCGCGTTATGGCTAAGTAGGAGGCGCTTCCATGTCCAAACGTTTTGAAATCTGTCTGGCCGAAAGCTCTCCGTCTGCATCTTTGTATTTTTTAAAGCCGTATATTACATCGCCTTGCTTTTGATTTCCTCCAGCAGCTTCGCAGTGAAGTCCGCAACGCTCATTTCACCGAGTTCCCCGACCTTGCTCGAACGAACGGTCAGCGTGCCCGCTTCGGTTTCCCGCTCACCGATGACACAGATATAGCTGTCTCTTTCGTTTCTGGCCTCTCTGAGCTTGTAGCCGATCTTTTCGTTTCTGATATCGATTTCCACACGCAGTCCTGCTTCTTCCAGCTTCGCGGCGACTTCCTGCGCGTACGGTGCGAACTTCTCGGTGACCGTCAAAAGCTTGACCTGTACCGGTGCCAGCCACAGCGGGAACTTGCCAGCGCAGTGCTCGATCAGAATACCGATGAAACGCTCAATCGAACCGAAGATGACGCGGTGAATCATGATTGGTCTGTGCTTTTCGCCGTCCGGTCCGACATAGGTCAGATCGAAGCGCTGCGGCATCTGCATGTCAAGCTGAATGGTTCCGCACTGCCAGGTTCTTCCAATAGAATCCTGCAGATGGAAGTCCAGCTTCGGTCCGTAGAACGCGCCGTCTCCCTCATTGATGACGAACGGAACGCCCATTTCCTCGATGGCATTTCTGAGCGCACCCTCTGCCATTTCCCATTCTTCATCGGTTCCCATGGAGTCCTCCGGTCTGGTGGAAAGCTCTACATGATATTCAAAGCCGAACATTTTGTAGACATCATCGCAGAATTTCGCGACCGCCTTGATCTCGTCGTTGACCTGCTCCGGCAGCATGAAGATATGCGCATCGTCCTGTGTAAAGGTCCGCACACGCATCAGACCATGCAGCGCGCCGGAAAGCTCATGTCTGTGCACCTGTCCGAGTTCACCGCAGCGAATCGGAAAATCGCGGTAAGACCACATCTTCCGCTTGTAGACCAGCATCGAGCCCGGGCAGTTCATCGGTTTGATCGCATAATCCTCGCCGTCGATCTTGGTGAAATACATGTTGTCCTTATAGTGATCCCAGTGGCCGGAGGTTCTCCAAAGATGTTCGTTGAGAATCAATGGCGTCTTGATCTCCTCGTAGCCTCTCTTTTTGTGCTCGGCTCTCCAGAAGGTTTCCAGCTCATTGCGGATGATCATGCCCTTCGGCAGGAAGAACGGGAAACCCGGACCCTCCTCGGTCAGCATGAACAAATCCATTTCCTTGCCGATCTTGCGGTGATCTCTCTTTTTTGCTTCCTCCAGTTTTGCAACGTAGTCATCCAGTTCCTCCTGGCTTGGGAACGCTGTCGCATAGATTCTCTGCAGCATCTGTCTGTCAGAATCCCCTCTCCAGTAAGCGCCTGCCACGCTCATCAGCTTACATGCCTTGATCTGTCCGGTAGATTCCACGTGCGGACCCGCGCAAAGATCCGTAAAGTCACCCTGCGTGTACATGGTGATGACCGCATCTTCGGGCAAGTCCTGAATCAGCTCCACCTTGTAGTCCTGGTTTCTTTCCTTGAAGAATTTGAGCGCTTCCTCTCTGGAAACCTCGCTTCTGACCAGCGGCAGATTCTGCTGTATGATTTTCTTCATTTCCTTTTGGATCTTCAGAAAATCCTCCTCGGTGAATTTGTGCTCGGATTCCAGGTCATAGTAGAATCCGTTATCGATCGCCGGACCGATCGCAAATTTCGTGTCCGGCCACAGGTGCTGGATCGCCTGCGCCATGATATGGGATGCGGTATGTCTGTAGGTATGTCTGACCTGTTCATCTTCCCAGTTTAATTTTTCTTTTGCCATGATATGATAGCTTCCTTTCTCTCATTGATTGATATGTTATGCACCGGGGCGCAAAGCGCAAGCCGCCGGAAATATGCAAACGCGTCCGGAATTGTTCTGCCGGTTCCGGCCCCGTCCTAGGTGCCTTGTACGGAGGTACCTCCCGGACTCCCCGCAGTCTGCCCGGACGGCGCACTTGGCCCCGTCGGTACCGTCGGCTCGGTTGTACCCGGCGTGGTCGGTGTGGTCGGTTCCGTCGGCACAGTCGGCTCGGTTGGCACAGTCGGCTCTGTCGGCACAGTTGGCTCGGTCGGTGTAGTCGGTTCGGTCGGCACAACCGGTTCCGTCGGATTGCTCGGATCTGTACCCGGATTGTAATCCGGATCGTCCGGATCGTCCACACCGTCCGGGTTATCCGGATCGGTCGGCTCTGCCGCAGGTTCATCCTTTTTCGTTTCGCCCTCCTTGATTTTGTCCAGTTCCTTCGCCGCCTTGGCTGCCTGAATCCGATTGTTGATTTCATTGCTGATGGTATTGACCGTCAGCGAAGTCGTGTAGTCCTCTTGTCCGAACACTTCCTTATGGAATTCGGTCGTATTATTGATCAGACTGCCGCCCGGGAACACATAGGACACACCCTTGATGTAGCCGCTGGTCCACTTATAAGGCCAGCCGCTGCCGGAGGCGATATTGTACTTCGGCAAACGGAACCCGAGTGCCAGAATATCATTCATCTGCAGATTCGTCTTAACCTGCGGCACAGCCATGTCGATGATTTTTTTGACATCGCTGAACGGCATGGTCTTGACCTTTTGGAAAACCAGAGAAACGACTGTACGCATTCTTTCCGTACGTTTGATATCATCGCCGGTACCCTTACGGATACGCCCATAGGAAACAGCCTGCACACCCTCCAGTGTCTGCACGCCCGGTGCCTTGACAAGGTTATAATCCTTCTTGCCGATGTTCCTTGCCGTCTGTCTGGTATATTTGTTTAACTGGTTGATCTCATACTGCTGTACATCGACCGTAATGCCGCCGACCGCATCTACTACATCTGCGACGGTCTTGAAGTTTACGATCACATACTGACTGAGGTCGATATCCAGCGCCTGATTCAGCGATTTCATCGTCATCTCCGGTCCACCGTAAACACAGGCATGCGTAATTTTATCATAAGTAGCGGTGTCGCCGAGCTTCAGATACGTATCGCGATATACCGAAGTCAGCGTCACATCGTTGGTTTCTTCATTAATGCTGGCGATCATAATCATATCGCTGCGGGTGCCCTTGATATTATCCATATTGCGGCTGTCCACCCCAAGCAGAAGAATGTTGATGTAGCCATCCACCCCCACCAGCGACAGGTCATAGTTTTCCTGAATCGGTTCGTGCATTTCATCGACCACGCGATTCATGTAGCTCCATACGACTGCACCCACGATGATGACGGCCAGAAGCAGAATGATCACAACCAGTGCTGCGACCTTATAGCCTGTCTTCATTTCTTTGATCCTCTGCATCAGCGGCTGCTTCGGCTGCTTCGTCTGTTTCTGCTGCTTCGGCTGCTGCACGCTGCCGGTACTGCTTGCTTCCCGGTGTTTGTCTGCTCTGCTCATTCTGTAAATATCCCTCTCTTTTTCTTGTTTCTCGCGGCCCTGGCAGCATCCTCCTCCAACATTTTCTGATAGTACGCAGCTGCCTCTTCAATGTCCCCGTCAAACAGCAGGGTCCCCAGACGCATCACCATCCCTCGTTTGCAGAAGGATTTGGCAACGCCTGTAGAATGGGTCACGAATAAAAATGTAACGTTTTCTTCATTAACTATATGATTGATTTTTTCTGTACATTTTTTCTTGAATTCGCTGTCGCCGACGCTGAGTGCTTCATCGACGATCAGGATCTCCGGCTCGATGCTGACATTGATGGCAAACCCCAATCTCGCCTTCATGCCGCTCGAATAGGTACGGGTCGGCTGATCGATGTAGTCGCCCAGATCCGCGAATTCGATGATTTCCGGCTCCAGCTTGCGGACTTCCGCGTCGGAGAGTCCCATGAGCTGTCCCCTGAAGTAGATATTTTCACGTCCTGTAAATTCCGGGTCAAAGCCCGCGGTAAGCTCCAGCAGCGCGCTGACACGTCCGTCCACTGCGATCTCGCCGGAGGTCGGATATGCTACGCCCGTAATCATCTTGAGGATCGTGGACTTGCCTGCACCGTTCTTGCCGAACAGCGCGACCGATTCCCCCTGCCGGATCGTGAACGAAAGATCGTTGACCGCGATCTTTTCCTTGTATTTTGCTTTTTTGCTGAACAAGGCCTTGAAGCGCTGTCTGTCACTCTTGAACAGCTTGTATATCTTCGTCACATGGTCAAATTGAATGACCGTTTTGTCCATCATCAAATCACCTATATCCTACTCTCGCATGTACCGTTTACAGCACATCCGGTATTTCCTTTTTGAGTCTGCCGTATGCCCAGACAGCCAAAGCGCCCATTACAATCAGCACAATCACGTAGTTGCGCAGTTCCTCCGGCGTCTCCCAGAACCAGACGTGCTTGATGAAAACGTTGCGGTAGCCGTTCGCACAGATCGTCACCGGATTGAACAGCAATACTTTTTTAACCCAGACAATCTCAATCTTTCCGGCGTCGTACAGAATACCGGAGAGCCAAAACAATGCCTGCGTCAAAGATTTTACCAGATTCAAAAAGTCCTGGCTGATCGCCGACAGCACGCCTGAGAACAAGCCCCATGTCGTAAAGAACGCGAACATCATCAGCATGTAGACCGGCAGCTGCAGATAGTAAATCGTCGGCGGATAGCCGAAGCCGACAAAAATCAAAATCATAATGAGCAAAAGCCCGATATGCACTGCCAGACAGGACAAACTGACAAAGGTCGGGATCGTGGAAATCGGGAACTTGATCTTCGTGACCAGATAGCGGTATTTGCGGATCGATCCGGCGCCGCCGGTGATCATGTCGCGCATATAATACCAAGGGATCATGCCCGCAATCAGCCACAGGAAGAACGGATAACCGTCCACATCGCTGCCCTTGCGCAGTCCGACGGTAAACGCGAACCAGAACACGAAGATCAGGATCGCCGGACGAATCACCGCCCAGGCCCAGCCCAGCACCGCGCCACTGTATGTTTTTTTGATATCGGATTTCGCAAGCTTGACAAGCTGCTTCCGATACGCGAGATGGTCACTGATGATTTCTTTGCATGTACTCAACTCTTACCTCTTTCCGAATCACGTTTCGGCAGATGGACCAGCGTCTTGTTTGGGGTCACATCGTAGCCGTAGTGATGCTTCTTGCCTGCCAGCTTGTAGAGCAGATACTCTCTGGTCGGTTTTGTGTATTTTTCCACTGCCGGATAGTCCGGGAAGCGGTTGATTTCCGGAAATTTGATACCGTCATTGGTAACTGCCAGATCCACGCCAAAAAACTCCAACTGTTTGATGGATTTCGTAACGTCCAAAACCTGCTGTTTCACCTGTTCCCAGTGCGGCAGATAGCCATCGATCGGCACGCCGGTATCCGGATGAATCGGACAATCCTCGATCGAATTGTTCATCACAATCTTCGCGTCATGGAAATGTCCGGTCGCGACATCGATGGTCGCGGTCATACCGCCCGCGCCGACATTATCGACCGCGCCTGTCTTTTTGGAGCCGAAGCGCACATAGGCATTGCCGATCTGCGGATTTTTTCCGTCCTTTTTGAAGACGATCATGCGCACCGTATTGACCGCGCCGTCATAGACAGCCTTGAGCTCGTCGCACATATTGATATATTCGGTCACCAGATACTGGTTGTTGATATCCTCGAGAATATCCAGCACCTGCTGCTTCGTTACGTCCTGATAATTGAGCTGGTATTTGCCGTCTTCATAGGTAAATTTATAGAAGCCATCCCCATGCGAGCCCTCGTCCGGCTTGAGCGCGAGCACGCCTTTCTCCTCCACCAGACGGAAAATCTCGTCGAAGGTGTTGGTATAACCCTCCGGCAGGTCCATCATGGAGATCACCTTGTTGTTTCCGTTCTTGCAGATGATATGATAATAGTATGCAGGAAAACAGTCGTTGTAGTCCGCGCAAACATATTTGACCGTAATCTTATCCTCCATCCACTTCCGGTATTTTGGGTTGATGTGACGCAGCCACTTGTATTCAAAATCGGAAATGTATTCGCCGAGATTTTCCTCGGTGATGCCGTATTGCGGGATGCGGTAAGACAAAAATCCATGCTTGTACGCCCACAGCTTTTCTCTGAGGGTCGCCTCCTTATTAGTCCAAAAATCAGTCCAGACGTTGGAAATCCAACGAGTAGACTGGTAAGGCACCAGTCCCTTCGGATAGAAAGCGCGCGCGAATTTCGCACGAATACGCAAATGCATCTTATGCAGCCCGCGGCTGATTCTGACCCCCGCTTTCGCGTAGGCTTCTTTTTTCTGCTCCACTTTCCGCTTCAGATACGCGGAGGTTTCCTTGCTGAACGGCTGCGCGGTCGGATATTCCGGATGGTTGAGCAGATTGACGAGCTTGAAGCCGTCCTCCGATACCACGATTTCCGCGCAGAAAAACTCCAGCTGCGGCACAAATACGCAAAGGCGACGAAGCACATCCGCAATTTCGTCCCAATGCGGGATCGGTTTGCCGCGCCAGCTGCCTTCGGTCACATCACAAGGCTCTGCCTTGACAAAGCGATAGATATCATCCTCGACATCAGCTTCTTCCAAGCTGTCCGAGTGCTTCATCGCCAGCACCTTGAGAGAAGTCTTTTCGTATTCGTCAAAGACGAAGTATCCGTCACCGATGACGGGATTGTCTCCAAACTCATTGAAAACAATCAGATTCAGTACGCCGTAATCGGTATCCTCGCTGAGCGCTACCCGTTCTTTGACTACCAGCGTTACGCGGTAATCGCTGAGGATTTTTTGAATTTTTTCCTTGGAACGCTCTCTGCCCTCCAGATAAAACACGCCATCCCGATACTCCAGCGTACTTGCGTAGCCGCCATTGGCAGAGGACACCGTCAGGCTACCCTTTTCCTGCAATAACGCGAAAATATCCTCGAAAGTATCGCCTGCGTTGTCGTCGTACAGCGGGATCAGTACGGTTTCATCATAGCGTTTGCTGATTTGGTAGTAGACGATCGGCATATAACCGCGGAACGGCTTGAAAATCGTGTGCATGGTTACCTTGTCGGTGATCCACTTGCTGTAGGTTCCGTTCAGCGGTCTTAAAAATGCATAGTCCTTCGCTGAGATATAGTCGTCGACATTCTCAGCAGTGATGCCGAGTCTGGCGGCCTGTTCCGGCAGGAACCCATGACGCAACGCCCAGCGCGTTTCTTTTTTGCTGAACCCGTAATCGCGGGTTCTATGCCTGTAAGACTCGCGTACCCAGCGGCGCGCCTCGCCTCCTGTAAATCCTCTCGATGTCGGTCCCAGCGCCAGCGCGTCAACGACCAGTTTTTTCAGTCCCATTTATTTCGTTGTCCTCCTGTTGTAGTCTGCAGGGGAGTTAAAGTCCTCTGTGCCGTCCTGAATCAGAATATAATCGGCGGCAATTGTTTTTTCACCGAACGGCAGTCCCTCAAAGGACTGATACACCTGCCATCCGATACATTTTTCTATCTTTCCCGCGAGGAAAAGCGCCCGCACCCGATCCACATGCTGCCGGAACAGTGCGCCGTCCGCGACCTTGATCGCTACGATGGAGCGTTCATTACCGAAGAACAAGAGCTTTTCCGCAGGAGTATCTGCAATTTTTTGTATCACAGACTCCGAATAAAAGGTATCGCCGTAGAGAAAGCATACATCATCTGCAATAAGCTCCTCCGTAAAACGGTCGATTTCCAGATGGTTGTTCTGTGGCTCATAGCGCCTTGCGCCCGGCACCTCGTAGCGCGGGTCATGGGAAGTAATCACAATATCCGGCCGCGCGTCATTTTCGCGAAGCAGCCGGACCGTTCGCGCCAGCAGCGTTTCCCCATCGATTTCAATCAAATGCTTGGGAATGTTGTGATAATTGTTCCAACGGGTGCCCTTCCCGTCAGCCATAATGATATATTTCATGGATTCCTCTTATTTGATGACCTTATGATAACGGTAAAAATCGCCCAGCTCCTTGTTGCGCTGTCCGCCCCAGAGCTGAATGATGTTGACGCCGGACGAGGTGTTCGCCTCGATGATGCAGTGCCCTTCCTCCGTCATCAGGATATCCCAGGCGATAAAGTGCATATACGGCAGCTTGTCCGCAAGTTGCAGCATATCCTTCTTGAGCTGCTGCCAGTCCGGCACCCGGACGCCCTCGATCGGCGCACCGGAGTCCGGATGCACCTTATAGACGTTGCGGTTGTGCAGACACCTTGCCTCGCTGAGTACGCCCGACTCCAGATCGATATTGGCAACCAGACCGCCGCGGCTGCCGTTGTCCACCGGAATCGTCTCCTTCGTGCCGATGCGCTGCACCGCGAAGAACACCTTGAATTTGTGCGTTTTTGGGTCTCTGAGCGTAATGAAGCGAATGGTATTGACTGTCTGATCATAAATTTTGTCCAGATATGGATGCTGCTTCATCGCTTCACTTAAAAACCAGTTGTCGCGGTCTTTCAGGTATTTGATAAACTCTTCCTTACGCAGCGGCTTCAAGTCTATGCAAGGCAGGTCTTTTTCGTAATCATAGGTCATGATGACCACGCCGGTTCCCTTACCCTTGCCGTAAGGCTTGAAAAAATAGCTTCCTTTTTCCTTGAGCAGGGTCAAGGCATCCGCATAGTCCATGTCCTCGCTGGCGAAACCGGACAGATAGCCGCGATTCTTAATCATATAGCTTTCCGGCACTCTGACATACTGCTTGAGAATCTCTGCCGAAGCGATCTTGTTGTTGCAGACAAAATCGAACGGCTCGTTGATATAGCGGGAACGATACCAGTCGAATTCCGACAGGTATTCATGCCGGTCATTGTGGTCGAAATCATAGAGCATCCACTGGTCTGCCAGAAAGCCGCCGCAGATGTTTGCCTTTATTTTTTTATACCATGGGCATTGGAAATGATTCTTGGCGAAAACGATTCGTCTCCAGTAGAGAATGAATAGCTTCGTCTTTTTGATGCCCCACCTTGTAAATTCAAAAAAATCCATAGTTCCTCTGTTATATGTCTTTCAAATATTTTTAAATGCAAAGCATGATCTTTCAATTAGGCTTTCGACTCCCTAGGTTTTCCCAGATGTGCGCGGATCAGCTGCACGATCTGTATGGTCGAAGTGCCGAGATGCTCCGGCAGATAATTGGCTCTGTAAGCGTCCAGAACTTCCTGCGGATAAGACCCCGATGCGAGACTTTGCATCAGCGCATCCGCATCGCGGAACACACAGCCCGGCATCACGTCGAACAGGTCGATGTTCATGCCGTTCTTCTCTCTGTATTCTTCGTAATCATAGACGAAGTAATACGTTGGACGGTTCAGCACCGCCCCCTCCAGCGCGATCGCCGAGTAGTCGGTGATCAGATAGTCACAGACCGCCAGCAGATCTACCGCGCGAAAATCCGGACAGTTACTGACGAGCGGATCGTCGGAAACGAGCGGCTGGTTTGGATGCCCCTTGACGATCAGCACATACGAACCTGCGTTCTGCGCGATCTCCGGTGGTGCTGCGTTTCCTTGCGCGGCTCCCGCCTCCTGTCTGCATGCCGACGCAGCCTCACCCAATGCGCTGCTGTTCTGCGCGGCGACTGCCTGCACCAGCGCCTCCCAGTGCAGCGCGATGTTTTTGCGGAAGGTCGGCGCGTACAGAATGATCGTTTTCTCTTTCCATTCCGGATAAGCCGCAAAGAAGCGCCTGCGGTTTTCCTCCCTCTCCGCAAGCAACCGATCGATCCGCGGCAGCCCGCAGTTGACCAGCTTGTCCTGCGGCTGGTTGAAAGACTTCTCATAGAACGGATTCCACGCCTTGCCTCCGGCGATGATATAATCGTAATTTTCGTGCATTTTCAGCAGATGTGCCATTTCCGCACCCCGACCGGACGCCTTGCCCAGCGTCTGATAGCCGGACTGCTTGATTTTGCCGAGCGCATGCCACATCTGAATCACTGTCAGCGATTTTTTGTGATGCAGCAGCGAGATCGCAGGCCAATACGCATCCAGCACACATACCGAAGCTGTTGCCAGATGATACATGCTGCGCAGGGTCGATCCCGCGAACGCAAGCATGCCGCGCAGTCCGCCGCTGCCCGCGCCTTCAAGCCGATGGCAGATCGTCACGATTTCCACCTCCGGGTCTTCGCGGCGCAGTTCCTGCTGTACCATTTCAAAATCCGGCGTCAGGGTATCGGATTGCCTGCTCAAAAACACGATCTTATTTTTTTTCGTTGGAAAGAGTTTCAGCACGCTGTAAATCATCTGCAGGCCGAAACGCATCAGATAGACCAGAATCTTCTTCATCTTACCCTTCCATTCGTTACTGACTGTCTCTTCGGAACGGCAGATGCACGCACGCCGTCCATCTTACTAAGATACCATATTCTCAAGCCTTTGTAAATGTTTTCACCGCAAAAAAAGCCAAAACGCCAAGGGATATTCACACGTTCTTCACCCGCGCCTGCGGCCTCCTGATTGCCTGCCGCCGGACCGCACACCGCCAAACTTACTTTGGCAGCGGTGCCTCTGCTTCCGCTGCTGTCAGCCCCGCGTCCGCGCCTGCGGCCTTTGGAGACTCCGGCTCTGCCTGCAGATACGCCTCATAGCTTCTGCGTCCGAACGGCCGCGGCTTGCGGTAGTACAGCAGCAGCCCGATACACAGATTGAGCAGCACAAGACCGTAAATGATCATCCTTTCCATCGCTTCTCCCTCCTTTTGATTTGTATACATTTGATTGATCTCGATCGATACGCGGCACTTACATTTTATGTATTTTCATCTTACATCTTCCACCGTCCTCTGTCAACCCCTGCATATCGATTTTGCACGCCGTCAGGAATTTTTTAATGTATGCGTCGGAAACGATTTTCTCGTATGATTTGCGGGTATAATAATTTTAAAACGATTCCCTGCATCGCCCCTGCGCAGGCAAGCGAACACAGACAGCAGTGGAAAAATTATAGAAAAGATATCGAACAGTAAAATTGAGAATATCAGAAATGAGGTAACAACATGTGTCAAATGCAAAATACTGCGTCGGCGGCGTCGGCAACAAAAGTTTATGATATGATCGTCATCGGCGGCGGCCCAGCCGGTTATACTGCCGCCTTATACGCCGCGCGCGCCGCTCTTTCGGTGCTGATCCTCGAAAAGCTCACGCCCGGCGGACAGATGGCACTGACTGCGCAGATCGACAATTATCCGGGATTTGACGAAGGCATCGACGGCTTTTCACTCGGCGAAAAAATGAAAAACGGCGCGCGCCGCTTCGGTGCAGAAAGCAAAATGACCGAAGTGCGCGCACTTGATTTGACTGCGGAGCTAAAAGAGATTCAAACCTCCACACAAACGTATCTGGCCCACACCGTAGTGCTGGCCTCCGGCGCAGAGGCGAAAGAACTCGGTCTGTCCGGCGAAAAGGAACTGCTCGGACATGGACTCAGCCACTGTGCAGTCTGCGACGGCATGTTCTTCCGCGGCAAAACGGTCGCAGTCGTCGGCGGCGGTAATACCGCAGTCACCGATGCATTGACGCTGGCGCGCATCGCCAAAAAAGTGATCTTGATCCATCGCCGCGATACGCTGCGCGCCTCTGAAATCTATCACGACACGCTCATGGAAACGGATAACGTCACCTTCCTGCCGGACACCATAGTCACTGCCCTGCTCGCCGATCCCCCGCTCTCCTCTGCGGCAGACAGGGCAGGCACAGCCGCCCCGCTGCAGGCTGGCGCTGTCTTAGATGCAGCTGCCGCAAGCCCTGCGCATCCGCCGCGGCTGTCCGGTATCCGCGTGCGCAATGTAAAAAGCGGTGCAGAAGAGACACTCCCGCTCGACGGCCTCTTTGTCAGCATCGGCCGCAAGCCTGTCACCGCGCTGTACAAGGATCAATTAGCCTTGGACGCGAGCGGCTATGTGGTCGCAGATGAAACCACCGCGACCGCGATCCCCGGTGTCTACGCAGTCGGAGACCTGCGCACCAAACCGCTGCGCCAGGTCATCACCGCAGCTGCCGACGGTGCTGTCGCTGCCCACATGGCGGAGGATTACCTGACACAAAAGCGATAGACATGTACCTATCTGCAGCCGCGCAGAGCACACGTAGAAATAACGGATTCGTTTAGGCTCATGGATACCGAGAGAAGTACGCCAGTCCTTTTGCTGCACGCAAAAAAGCGCCAACAAAACTATGGGCAGGCTGGTTTATACTGCCCTGTCGTTTCATTGACGCTTTGCGTATGTTGATTATGCTGATAAATCTGATTGTGTCAGCTTATTCAGTTGTCATTTCGTCACGCCAAAAAGCGTGAGAAAAGCTTGGTTCTTTCCTTCTTCCTCATCATCGTCAGCTACCTTATCACTGCTTTGCATCCACTTTTACACTTTCATTTTTCACATTCGAAGCCCGAAACCGTTTTGGTTTCTGCCTATATAGCCTTATGCGTCCGCGCTTTTTTTATGACTTCAAGGATGTCCACATGTTGATATTTTTCCAGAAATGCCATGCAGGCTTTCGGGTCGAGGGGTTTGGAGATCAGATAGCCCTGCAGGTTGTTCACGCCAGCTTTTTTAAGAAAATCCACGTGTGCCTGTGTTTCCACACCCTCTGCGGTTACCATCATGTTCTGCCCCTTGGCGAAGTCGATCACACAGCTTAATGCTGCTTTGCCTTTCTCCTTTTCCTCGATAGACCAGACGAATTCCTTGTCCACCTTGAGGACATCGAAATCGTAGTCCAAAAGCCGCAGGAAGTTCGATTCGCCCTTGCCGAAGTCGTCCATGGAAAACATGAAGCCCTCCTCCTGCAGCTCCTCCATCGCCTGTTTGATGAGTTTTGGGTCGATATCCCCGCCGTATTCCGTCAATTCCAGCCACAGCATATGGTGCGGGATTTCGTGCTCGTCCATCAGATAGCAGATTTTTTGTGCCAGCCTGTGAGTGACGAAGGATGCCGGAGAAAGGTTGACGTTCACGCGTTTGATGCCGCGTTTTCTGAATTCCTGCATATAGGCGCAGGTCTGGTCGATGACCCAACAATCCAGCGCGTAGGAATGCCCTTCTGCCTCGATATCGCGTACCACCTCCTCCGGATTCAGATAGCCGCCGTTGCCATCGCATGCCCGAAAGAGCGCCTCCAGTGCGGTGATGCGCCTATCTGCGATGTTGTAGATTGGCTGGAAATGGACTTCGATGCCTTGTTTGCGTATTTCCAGCCAAGTATATTTTTTGGTTTCGTTTTGTTCTGTCATGCTGTTTTCTCACATTATCTTTCTTCGTAGGTTTGGGCGCGTAATCACAGGAAACCTGCCGCGCGGGGTTCTTGTTTTTCCTCACTGTGCCGCTTGCGCTGCGAAAAGGCGGTGATGCCGCGCGTGGTTTTCGCCCGGTTATCGTTTTATCGCCGTATCGCCGGGTTGTGCGCTGCGTGTCAATCGCTTGTTTTTTGGACGCGCAGGCTTGCGATGACTTTGCCGCGAATCTTGCTCAGTGCGGCACATCCGTTTTGTCTGCTATCCCTAGAGTTTGGGCGATTGTCACCGAGGTAAAAGAAAGCGCCGTCCGGTACGGTATAGATTTGTGTGTCTGCGTAGGTTTCGCCATAGGAATTTCCGTAGTTTGTGTTGTATCCGTAGGTCGCGCTGTCGGAATTTCCGTAGTTTGTGCTTTCGTTGTAACTGTAAGATTCGCTGTAGCTTTCTCCATAGCTTGTGCTACTGGGGTCTCCATAGGCTTCGCCGTAGAGAATGTCTGTCTCGGTGATAGGGATGCCGTTTCGCACGAGACGTCCGTCTGCGCTGATACAGATTTGGTCTCCCGGCAATCCGACGATGCGTTTGAAGATTTCTTTGCCATCCGGGTTTTCCAGTATCACCACATCGTTATAGCTGACGTTTTTGGACGCGGTGCGCAGAATCCACAGGATATCGCCGTCCCGGTAGCTTGGGCGCATGGAGTCTCCCTGTACCACAAAAATGCCAAAGACAAAGCTGAGCAGCCATGCAATGAAAAGCACGAGCAGCGCGCGTCCTGCCCACAGTCTTAGCCTGCGCTTTTTTTCGCGTAGGCGCATCGTTTGCACTGCGAGTGCAAAGCTGTCTTTTTCACGCATTAGCCCTGCTCCGTTTCTGTCGGCTTGGAGATTTGCTCTGCATCTGTTTCTGGCTGCACTGTCTGCTGCGGTACCTCTTGCGTTTTCGTGTGTTTCGATGCAGTTTGCTGCTCGGTTTCGTCTAAATATGCCTCCAGATGCTCACAGTAGTTTCGCAGGCATTGTCTATAGTAGGCGTAGGAGGCTTTTTCTTTGTCTGCTCTTTCCTTGGCTTCCTTCAAAATCGCTTCGATACGGGTTTGGGTGCGGTGCAGCATCTGCTGCCCCTCTTCCCTTGCCTTTATGCGGCAGTGTTCTGCCGCGCGCGCTGCTTCTTGCTTTATCTGCGCGGCTTCTTCTGCTGCCAGCTTGCGCTGTGCTTCTGCTTCTTGCTTTATCTGTGCGGCTTCTTCTGCTGCTCTTTGCAGCAGCTGCTTGCGCTGGTCTTCTGCTTCGCGTTCCTTGGTCAGGATTTCCTGCTCGCGTCTGCGGTAGGCTTCTAAGGCGTCTGCGCTTTCTCTTGCGTAGCTGCCCATTTTGTCCATGGATGCGTCCATGGACAGATTGAGCTGATCGACACGCTTGACCAGTTCCTCGTAAACCAGCTTTCGCGTTTGCAGCTCGCTTTGCAGCGCTGCGTTCTCCGCAGCCAGCGCAAGGTTTTGTTTGGAGATTTCTCTGACTGCCTGCTGCTGTTCTTCCTCCAAAGTATCCAAGAGGATCTGGATATAGGTCAGTACTGCTTCTTTGTCATAACCTATGAATGCGGTTTTCAGGTTTTCCAATTCCTCGACATAGTTTCGTTTTTGCTTTTCCATCGGTCTTGTCTTTCTAGTTTTTCTTTGCGAGGTAAAGCGCCAGCTTCACTTCGTATACGATGCTTGCAATCAGTGCGATGGTCGCGATGACTGCACCGATGATATAAAGCGGCAGGTCTACCCTGCAGTGACTGTTTGTCACTGCAAGGAGAATGCCTGCTGCAAGGTAGGCGGCATACAGCACGATTAAAATGGTGAGTCTGATCTTCTGTTCTTTTTTCATAGTCTGTTTCCTCCTACTGGTTTTTTCTTTTTAAGATGCTGCTGATCTCTAGGATACGCAGGACTGCGTATCCTGCCAGTACCAGCATCAAGATGATTGGGCTCCAGTGGTAGCTGCACTGCCAGAAGCCGACTTCACTGCCGTCTGCACTTCCGTCAGCATCCATGTTTCCGTTGGTATTGTCGCTTACGTTGTCGCTTCCTGCAGGTACGATGCCATTATCCTGTGAAGCATCGTCGCCGTTGATGTGATCGCTGCCGTTTCCGTCATTGTTTCCATCTGCGATGCCGTTCGCGCCGCTTCCGTCTGATGTACCGCCATTCTGGTTTGCACCGTTTCCGCTGCCGTTTCCTTGGCTGCCGTTGCCACCGGTGTTAGTTCCGTTATGATTTCCGGAATTGTTGCCGTTATTATCATTACTGCCGAAGTTTCCACCTTGGTTATCGTTTCCACCCGGTTTGGTATTGCCGCCTTGGTTGTTATTGCCGCCCGGCTTCGTGGTCGTACCACCCGGTTTGGTAGTTGTGTCCCCCGGCTTCGTGGTCGTGCCACCCGGTTTTGTAGTCGAACCGCCTGTGCTTCCGCCGCTAGTGCTGCCGCCCGGTTTGGTGGTTGTGCCGCCGCCTGTGCTGCCGCTTCCGCTGCCGCTTCCACCTGTGTTTCCACTTCCGCTGCCGCCCGGTTTGCCGGCGTTTCCATTGTTATTACCACTGCTATCTGTGCCGCCGTCACCGCCTGCGCCCGGTTTCTGTCCTTGCCCGCCGTCGCCGCCATTGCCACCGTTTTCTGTGCCGCCTGTGCCGCCGGTTATGCCGGTGTTCCCGCCTGCGCCGCCTGTGCCGCCGTCGCCCTTCTCGGAGCTGCCGCCATCGCCGCCTGCGCCGCCGCTGACGTTGCCGCCGTTGTTGTTATTATCGCCGCCGCCTTCGGTTGCGTTACCACCGCCTCCGCCTGCGCCACCCGGTTTTTTGTTTTCGCCAAGGGATTTACCGCCCTTGCCGCCCTTGCCGCCGCTGACAGAACCACTGTTGATGGTGATATTCTTGCTGGTGCTGATGCCTGCACCGCCCTTGCCGCCGTTACCCGGATTTCCGTCTTCTGTATCTGCATCTGCACCGTCTCCGGCATCACCGCCCTTGACGGTTCCGCCGTTTACATAGGTTTCAATGCTTCCTGCGATACCGCTGCCGCCATCGCCGCCGTCTTTACCACTGTTTTTTACAGCATTTGCACCTTGACCGCCGAGTAGCTTTGCGCCGTTTCCGACATCTATGCTTGCGTCATTTGGTGCGCCTGTCGCGTCCTCCGCTTTTGCTGTGCTGACAGCGGGTGCGCCGTTTGGATGTGCTGCACTGCCGCTGCCGCCCTGAATCGTGCCATTGATAACAGTCAGATTCGTACCCGGATTGCGCTTTGCAGTCTCATCTTTCTTAAAGAGCAATCCCGGTTGTGCTGCGCTATTCTCGTCAGCATCCGCACCCTTGATGGTGCGACCGTTCAGATCGATCGTAACGTCTTCCCAGATATCCGGAACCTCAACCGTATGGTCAATGTTTTTCTTTAAGGTCACCTTGTAGTTGCCGTTCTCGTCAACGCTAACCTCAACATTCTTGTTTTTAGCTGCTTCGGCTTTGCCGGTTCCGGTCAGTGTTGTGGTATCACCATCATCCGCAAACTGTCTTGCGATGTCGCTCGCATCTACAAGGCGTGTTCTGCCGGAAACACTTCCAAAATCCCCATGGAAAATTGTATACTCTGTATACTTCTCCAAGCCCTCGGCTATAGCTTTACCGGAGGTATTTGTCATTGCATTAGTAACCTTATTTTGTGTACCCTTCAGGTGCACGTTATAGGTTTTGCTTCCCGCACCGGTAAAGGTCAAGGTGTGAGCCGTCCTACCGATGATCTTCATCTCGCTGTTCACGATCTCTACATCGATGCTGACCGCCAGATTTTTATCCTTGACTTTGAAAGTTAAAGCAGCTTTATGGATACCCGTATTCTTTTGCTTTAAGGCAGTCAAACCTTCCACTTCTATGTCCGCAGAAGAAATTTCTTTTCCTTCTGGGTCATATGCTTTGACATCGGCTCTCACTTTGGCATCACCGTCTGTAAAGCCCTGCAAAACAGCCTTGCTGACAGCAATATTGTCTGCCGCGGTGATGCTGCCGTCCTCGCCGACCACCACATTGCCGCCTGTGCGGAACAGCGGCTCTAAAATCAGACTATCAAAAACCTGTGTTAACTTGGTATATACCTTCTTCGTCGTTTTGTCTACCCATGCAAAGAACTTCTTCGTGGTCGTCTCGGCCTTCTTGATGATCGCCGTTACTTGCTCATATAGCGTTTCAGAAATCGTTCCGCCCTGCAATACCGTCTCCGGTCCGCCGATTGTATCTCCATTTTCATTCACGAATGAAACGGTGCTTTCCTTTGCGAATTCTATTGTCGCCGTCCATGCGCGTGTGATGGGCTTGGATCGGTAGATGTAGTACGTTTCGTCGCCGTTTTTGTGTTCCACCACATACCCCTTGTTGATCGCCGTCGCCGCATCGATGGAAATGCCGTCAGCGGTCAAGCTTCTGATCTGGTAGCCGGTCTTTGGCTTCACTACGGCGAAGATCGTTTTACTGTACTGTGCAGTTGTCGTATAGGTATCATCCGCTCCCGCCTTCCAGTTCAGCGTCAATCTGCCGTCGTCCTTAGAGGAGTCGGTTGCAAAACCGGCGGGAAGCCCGTCCACCGCGGTACCGTTGACAACCTTAATCGTAATCGGCTGCTGCTCTTCAAACGTCGCGTTGAGAATAAAGGGCCGCGTGATCCCCGGCGTGGCATAGGTGACCGTATCAGTGCCGACCCCCGTCAGGCTACTATTCCCCTTCAGCGAGGTTCCGATGCTTTGGGTATCATTCTGGACCACCGCCCAATATGCATCGAAAAAGCCCGCGTCGGTCCCCTGTCTCCGCGTCATGGAGACCTTTAGCTCCGTACCGTTTTTGACGATGATATGGTGCGCGTCGTCGCCCGTTTCGTCATGACCCCGGTGGATCAACCCGCTCTTATCTCCGCCTGCCTTCGTGACCTCCACGTCGCCGCCGGTCAGGAACACGCGGAACACATGAGACAGCTCAAATTTCGCGTCCAGCGTATTCGTAGCTTCTGTCGCCTTGTATTTAACGGTATATGCCTTTTCGATCCAGTCAAAGGACACGCCCTCCGCAAATGTCCCATTGTCCGGGTTTTGGGAGAGATTGTATGGATTCTCCTTAGTCTGAGCCCCCTTGTCCGCCGTTAGTTCAGTTAGGAAGGGGAAGGTGCTGCCCTTCTCGCCGGTAAACGTCGAGTAGTACGGTTCTTTTACTTTGTCAGGATTCGGCTTAAAGGTGATCTTCAGTTCCTCATTCTTCGGTACTGGGAAAGTATTGGCCCCGGAGCTGATACTCTTCGGCGTATAGTCCTCACCCAGTGCTGTTACAGTAAAGAGTCCGTCGCCAGCCACGTTGATCGTCAGATCGGTCATGTCGTGCTTGATTGTGTCCGTTTCACTGACCGGACCGACATAATACCGCAGATCACCGGTGATCTGTTTACTGACGGTAACTTCTACATCGCCGTCATGCTGCTTAATAACCTTAAACTCATTGTCCTTGGTCAGCATTTGGGGTGTACCGTTTTCGTCCTCCATGGACACCCATATCTGATCTGCATTTTTGATGGTATAATTCACATTCGGCTTGATCGTTACCACGTAGTTGCCCAGCAGATAGTATGGACTGCTAGCCTTAACCAGATCGGCCGCGGACTGCTGCGTTCCGGCATCCGCCTGCGGTGTCGTGTCTGCGGCGGTACGCTTGCCCCAATCCAACTGAGTGTCAAAGGCGCCCAGATAGAAGGTCTGGTTGTCCTTCGTTGCTGTATATGTATAGGTTTCTTTTCCCTTAGTTGCGGTCAGCACTGTTCCTCTCGTCTTCAGTGTCACACTGGCAATGCTGTCTGTGGTACGGTTCTGCGGGTCTACCGCCTTTACGGTATAATCAATCGTTGCGGAGAGGGTATAGCCGTCCACTGTAATGGTACGCGACGCACTTGTGTTCGCATTGCTCACTGTAACCGCACCGCTGCGCAGTGTGATCGCGCCGTCCCCGGCCACGTCGATCCGGGTGCCGTTGATGGCGGCGAAGACCGTGTTGCCGTTCGTCTCCTGAATCGAAGAATCCTTGAACAGCAATTCATTGCTTGCAGGGGTCAGTCCCTGATTAGCCAGCAGTTTAACCGTCTCACCGGTTTTAGCTTTACCCAGTGCTGCAGCAGGGGTTAAATACTGCGTCGAACCGATCTCGGCCTGTGCCTGCGCTACAAGACTGTTCGGGTTATATCCAAGCGCTGCATAGAGGCGATTAGAACAGCTGTTATCTAAAATATTCTTTGCAAATGTAATCGCGTCCGGTGAACCGAGGTGCGGCCGAGCGTCCGTTTTCTTGCACGCCCAAAAGTTTCCGTCAGATATTGCCATGATATTGCCCCATTTCGTGCCATCCGCACGTGTACCGGCCGGCATATCTACCGCCCAAGGGTACCATTTTCCGTTTGTGGCAAGACCAGAGAACAGGGTAGTACTGGTAGTACCCGCATCAACCACGATGGGAGACGCTGCTCCCACAAGAAAAGGTTGAATTCCTTTTGTTAGTGCTGTGTTCTCAACTCTTCCTTGGGCACTTACACCAATCATAGCATATTCTCCGTTCGGCTGGTTGGTAATAATATATCCGGCACCCAGCTTTTGCGCGATTTGAGAAGCGCACGCATTCAAATTAACGAAAGCGCCGCCTGCATCTTCCGTTTGAAGGATGACACGACCGCCGTTATTGATGAACTCCTCCAATAATTTATATTCTTCATTATCCAAGTCATGTTTCAGGCCATCGCCAAAGGCGCCCTGCATATTGCGGTAAAAAGCATTCAGCATAATGACATCGTACTTCGCAAAGCTTGCCTCTATTTTGGCAGGGTTCGCATTCGTACCAGTCAGGTTAGTTACCGTTGCGCCCGCTTCTTCAAAGTCACGCGCCTGATAAATCCCCAGATCAGAGTGACCGTTTGCTAAGAACCAATTTGTCGTGTCCCAATGCAGGAACTGCGGCTTTGCATAACGGAGTAGAACGTGGTCAAGCTTTAAGACTGTTGACAGTTCTTCAGCATCATCCGCCACAATTTTTTTCAGATCGTGCTCAGTAATCGCGTAGCGTCCACCTTCCATCATCGCCACCGGTGCGGCGATCTCCCCTGCGTAGCTCACGCCGATGGGATTATACGGCCTCGCGTTCAGACGCACGATGGCGCTATCCGCGACAACTAGATTGCGCGCCTCACCAGCCGCGGTACTGTTGCTGCTAATCTGCGGGACGGTGGTAGAGGTGCTGCCGTTATCGCCCAAATCAAGTTGACCGCCCGTCTGTACGCACACCGCGCCCTGTGTCCCCACCGTGTTGCCGGTGATGTTCACGCCGTCCAGCGTCAACTGTCCGCCGTCCTCAACAACAAAAAGCGTATTCTTGCCGTCCACCAGATTCACGCCGCCGGTAACGATCAAAATCTGACCGTCGCTCACGGTGATCGTTTCTCCCACCGTGATCGGCGCCCTGCTTTCAAACTGAATCTCTACCACGTCTCCGGTCAGCTCGTTGGCCTTCGGCCAGTGGTCCAGTTTTAATACCTGCTTTTCGACAACGCGAACTACTCTTGTGAATGTTTTCCTGTTCGCATAAAGCGCAGTATTGGGCTGATTCGAGGCATTCTCGTTCTCGTTTGGTGTCTCCGGCGTTGTGCTCTCCTCCGGAGCCGCAGTACCACCGTTTGCGGTCTCACCGTCATTTTGATCACTGTCCTTGGCAGCATCGCTCTCTTCACCGCTGTTTGGTGTATCGCCTGTCTGATCCTGCTGTGTCTTGTCGATGCTGTCGCTGCCGCCCTCGGCCTGCACCGCATCCTGCGCGGCTGCGCCTGCCTCACTGTAGGAAGCGATAGCTACATCTGCATCGCTGCTGTCCGCGTCATTCCTGCTGTCCGCACCGCTATCCGCAGGATCGTCTCCGGTCGTGTCAGCGCTGTCGCTGTTTGACGTATCTCCCGTGTTGCTGTCAGATACATCGTTTCCGCTATCATCTGCGCCTGTGCTGCTGTCCGGTTTGTCCGATGTGCTATTATTCTCCTGCTTGCTGTCAGGAGTCGTCGGTATTTCGGAGGTTTCCTCCTCTTCTCCGATCACCGTTGCTGTTTTGGGCTGGAGTGAATATGTTACTGTATAGTCATCCATCTTATTGATATCAAAGCCACCGTCATTATCAATCTGAAGATCTTCGTAAAGCTCCTCGTTGTAAGTGATTCCTGCTTTGAGATCATAATCCTTTTGTCCCAGTGTAAGCGTTAACTCCGGCGCTTCAATTCCATCGTTGTTGTCCGCTGCGACCAAGTGGATCGATCCAATGATCATTACAGCGACTAACAAGCATGTGAGCGCACGATTCCATTTCGTCCTCATGTTTATCCTCCGTTGTAAAATTCTCTGCGATATGCTGTGAAATATCTTGATGTAATGTTTATTATTTCTATCATCTACCGGTAATTCTCTTACACATTGGAGGTATAAGAACAGCCGAGACCATGAAAACTAAAGAGTTTTTTACTATAGAGAAAAACCAAACAAGGCAGAGGCATACATGCCAAAGACAGCAAACTGGCTTAACATATGAGCCTGTATAAATTTACATTTTGTTTCTTCAAAATAATAAAAACGCATAATATAACTTTTAAGTTATATTGTTATTATAAAAAAATATAAACAGAATCTTAACAAAATTTAAATAACCGGTTGACAATACTAGCTGGATTGCTATAATATATTAGAATTATCTTAAACCATACCACTCAAATAGGTATAGAAAAGGTGCAGATAATAAACATTATGTTGAGTAAAAGCAGACCTTGCGCACTTGTAAAACGCTTGGATCAATCCATCGCACCAAGCATAATCAAAAGCAGAAAGACAAAGGCGAACCTGAACCCGATGGTTGGGTTCTTTTTTTGTCTTGTGTCCGGTCCGCACGATCTTTCATTGATGATTTTCTCAAAAAATATAATTTTATCTAATTTTTTCCTTGAACTGGTAATTCGTTTGTGCTATAGTAATCTTAACTTAAATATCAAGTTATTGGTATTATTTCTT
>ERZ856578.3657-NODE-3657-length-22405-cov-11.167234_pt1 | contig 22405 bp, 20 predicted proteins | sample MGYA00514384_ERZ856578 | MGnify/ENA primary metagenome ERZ856578 (study PRJEB29103, sample SAMN06111958) | human gut metagenome | biome: human gut; feature: ankylosing spondylitis patient; material: healthy_person | host: Homo sapiens | place: China:Hangzhou... | reverse complement strand
TGTTCTGCATTTTGATTGATTTGATCTCAGGACCGCTTTTGTGTCCGCCGCTTGACGCGCCACCAGACCAGCTGAACGGCCAGTGCGAGCAACGCTGCCGCGCACAGCATCTGAAAAGCCGTCGCGGGTTCAAAGGTCCCGCCCCATTTCTCCGTTCCGAACACGGACAGGCAGGCACAGGATACCAGCAGGGACAGAGCGTTTCCCAAAAACAGGGCTTTCAGGCTGTTTTTATGGTATGCCCATTTCATCAGCGTAATCACACCGATGATAGACAGGAAATTCGCCAATGCTCCGCCCGTTTCCCCATGTTCCCAAAATCCCAGATACGCATAGGGAATGCCATAGGCCAGAAAAGGAACGGGGGAATCCCACAGCTTTTTCATCCTGCAACACCTCACGCTTTCCGCCGAATAAAAAAAACGCCCCTAAGCCTTACGGCTCAGGGGCGTTGAAAACGCGGTACCACCCTGTTTCCGCCGGTTTCCCGGCGCTCGGTGCGGCAGATAACGATGCCAGCCGTTCCGCCCTACTGCTGTTCAGGCGAAAGACTCCGGGGCCAGTCCTCCCAGGCTCCCCCACCGGCTTGCAGCAAACGCCGGCTCTCTGAAGGCGGGATACCAAGGCTTTTTCCCCATCTCAGTCGATAACGGATTTATTTTATGCGCAAACCGCCGGTTTGTCAAGTCCTCTTACCGGCCGCAGCAGGCAAAACCGTTCCAAATCAGGCCCGTTTTTCCAGATTGCCGCTGTATTTCTCCCGGAAGTCGGCAAAGGTGCCGTTGTCCAGTGCCTCACGGATCTTGGCCATCAGTTCGTTGTAGAACCAGAGGTTGTGCAGCACCGCCAGACGCAGGGCCAGCACCTCGTCCGCCTTGAACAGGTGGCGCAGGTAGGCCCGGGAATGGCTCCGGCACACCGGACAGCTGCAGCTTTCGCTGATGGGCCGGTCATCGGTGATATACTTCTCGTTCATGATGTTCACGGTGCCCTCCCAGGTAAAGAGCTTTCCGTGACGGCCGTTCCGTGAGGGCATCACGCAGTCGAAGAAGTCCACGCCCCGGGCTACGGCCTCAATGATGTTGCTGGGGGTTCCCACGCCCATGAGATACCGGGGCTTCTCCTTGGGGGCAAAGGGCTCCACCACATCGATCATCTCGTACATGATCTCCGCCGGCTCGCCCACCGCCAGGCCGCCGATGGCGTAGCCGTCGCAGTCGATCTTGGCGATCTCCTGCATATGCCAGGCCCGAAGATCCGCGAAGGTGGCGCCCTGGTTGATGCCGAACAGCATCTGATGGGGGTTCACCGTGTCCGGCAGACTGTTGAGCCGGTCATGCTCCACCTTGCAGCGCTGGAGCCAGCGGAGGGTCCGCTCCACCGATGCCTTGGCGTACTCATACCGGGCCGGGTTCTCCACGCACTCGTCAAAGGCCATGGCGATGTCACTGCCCAGATTGGACTGGATCTGCATGGATTCCTCCGGGCCCATAAAGATCCGGTGCCCGTCGATATGGCTGGCGAAGGTGACGCCCTCCTCCTTGATCTTCCGCAGAGAGGCCAGCGAAAACACCTGAAATCCGCCGGAGTCCGTGAGGATCGGCCCATCCCAATTCATAAATTTATGGAGGCCGCCCATCTGCCGCACCACCTTGTCACCGGGACGGAGATGCAGGTGGTAGGTGTTGGACAGCTCGATCTGGCAGCCCACATTTTTCAAATCCAACGCCGAAACGCCGCCCTTGATGGCCGCCTGGGTACCCACATTCATAAACACCGGGGTCTGCACCGTGCCGCCGTGGGCGCAGGAGAATTCGCCCCGGCGGGCCTTCCCCTCTGTTTTCAAGATCTTAAACATAGCCACATTCCTTTTCGTTTATTGCAAATGCCCTTACATTATAATATAGGGTACCGGAATGTGCAAGAGCGTTATCATCCGCAAAAGCTGGCGATTTGACAAAAACGCACCGGGAGACGCTGTCTCCCGGTGCGTTTGGGGTAAAATCAATCAGGCAAAACTGAATTAGGCCTTGCCGGCGCAGCCGAGGACGTCCACCAGCTTGTGACGGACCAGCTCCTTGATGTTGGCACGGGCGGGCTTCAGGTACTCGCGGGGATCGAACTTATCGGGATGTTCTGCCATGAACTTACGGATGGTGCCGGTCATGGCCAAACGCAGGTCGGAGTCGATGTTGATCTTGCAGACGGACAGCTTGGCAGCCTGACGCAGCTGCTCCTCGGGCACGCCGATGGCGTTGGGCATCTGACCGCCGAACTCGTTGACCATCTTCACATACTCCTGAGGCACGGAAGAAGAGCCGTGGAGCACGATGGGGAAGCCGGGCAGGCGCTTGGAGACCTCTTCCAGAACGTCGAAACGCAGGGGAGGGGGAACCAGAATGCCCTTTTCATTGCGGGTGCACTGCTCGGGCTTGAACTTATAAGCGCCGTGAGAGGTGCCGATGGCGATGGCCAGAGAGTCGCAGCCGGTCTTGGAAACGAACTCCTCGACCTCCTCGGGGCGGGTGTAGGAAGCCTCGTGAGCGGCGACCTTGACATCGTCCTCGATGCCGGCCAGAGTGCCCAGCTCGGCCTCGACCACAACGCCGTGATCGTGGGCATACTCCACGACCTTCTTGGTGATCTCGATGTTCTCGGCAAAGGGCTTGCCAGAAGCATCGATCATGACGGAGGTGAAGCCGCCGTCAATGCAGCTCTTGCAGGTCTCGAAGTCCGGGCCGTGGTCCAGATGCAGAACGATGGGGATATCGGGGCAGCACTCCACAGCGGCCTCAACCAGCTTCACCAGATAGGTGTGGTTGGCATAGGCGCGGGCGCCCTTGGAAACCTGCAGGATCACGGGAGCGTGCTCCTCCTGGCAAGCCTCGGTAATGCCCTGCACGATCTCCATATTGTTGACGTTGAACGCGCCGATGGCATAGCCGCCATCATAGGCTTTCTTGAACATTTCAGTAGAAGTAACCAGTGGCATACGAACATCCTCCTATAAAATATAACTTTCTATTTGGGGATCTATCCGTTTTTCATCCCGGAAGCCCTTGTGAACATATTGACAATTTTTTAGATTTCTGGGAGGAAAACGTTTTTCTTTTATCATAATATCACAAAAAAAATAAATTGCAAGTATTTACTTTCTAAAATTTCGATGATATGATACAGGTATCTTATTTTGAATCGTCAGGAGGATTTTCATATGAGCGAATTAAAAGGCGCCTGTATCTTCGGTCAGTCCGGCGGTCCCACTTCCGTTATCAACGCCAGTGCCTACGGCGTGATCGCAACTGCCCTGAAGACCCCCAACATCACCCGGGTCTTGGGTGCAGAGCACGGCATCAAGGGTGTTCTGAATGACCGTCTGTTCGACATGGGTCAGGAGGACCCCGCCGAGCTGGAGCTGCTGAAGTACACTCCTTCCTCTGCTCTGGGTTCCTGCCGCTATAAAATGGCGGACCCCGACGTGGATGACACGGATTACAAGCGCATTCTGGAGATCTTCAAGAAGTATGACGTCCGTTACTTCTTCTATAACGGCGGTAACGACTCCATGGATACCTGCAACAAGATCTCCAAGTATATGCAGAAGGTCGGCTACGACTGCCGCGTGATGGGCGTGCCCAAGACCATCGACAACGATCTGTTCGGCACCGACCACTGCCCCGGCTTCGCCTCCGCCGCCAAGTACATCGCCACCTCCTGCATGGAGGTCTATCAGGACGCCCGCGTCTATGACACCGGCATGGTCTGCATCATGGAGATCATGGGTCGTCACGCCGGCTGGCTGGCTGGCGCTGCTGCTCTGGCTACCGCTTACGGCGCAGGTCCCGACCTGGTGTACCTCCCCGAGGTGGACTTCGACATGGACAAGTTCCTGGCCGACGTGGACCGCATCTATAAGGAAAAGGGCAACTGCATGGTGGCCGTTTCCGAGGGTATCCACTATGCTGACGGCACCTTCGTCTCTGAGGCCAAGACCTCTGCCACCGACGGCTTCGGCCACGCTCAGCTGGGCGGTCTGGCTGCTCATCTGGCCTCTGTGGTCAAGGAAAAAACCGGTGCCAAGGTCCGCGGCATCGAGCTGAGCCTGCTGCAGCGCTGCGGCGCACATCTGGCCTCCGAGACCGACATTGAGGAGTCCGTCATGAGCGGTAAGGCCGCCGTGGAGAACGCCGTGGCCGGCATCACCGATAAGATGGTCGGCTTCCAGTGCACCCGTGACAACGGCAAGTACGTCTGCAAGACGGAGCTGCTGAACCTCACCGACGTGGCCAACACGGAGAAGAAGGTTCCTCTGGAGTGGATCAACAAGGAGCACAACGGCGTAGAGCAGCCCTTCATCGACTATGTGCTGCCCCTGATTCAGGGTGAGCCCAACCTGCCCAAGGTGGATTCCCTGCCCCGCTTCGCCAAGCTGAAGAAGGTTCTGGTAAAGTAAGTCTCCCCTTTAGAATTGTAAAACGCAGCCGCCTGATGGATACTCCATCAGGCGGCTGATTTGTTGCTTTACTGCTTTCTTTTCATTTTTCCGATTTACTGGTTTCTCTTATAGATGGCCCACAGGCCCTTCATCAGCAGTGTTTTATCGTAAAGGATCTTATTCCGGCAGAATTTCACGATAAAGGGCGCGCTGCCGCCGGTGGCCACGATGTGCAGCGCCTTTCCGGGAAATTCCCCCCGGATGCGGTCGATGATACCGTCCAGCATGGCGGCGGTGCCGTATACGATGCCGGAGCGCATACAGTCCTCCGTGCTTTTGCCGATCAGGTTTTTCGGGGCCTGAAGGGAAATGGCCGGGAGCTGGGCCGCCCGCCGGGAGAGGGCCTCCAGAGAGACGTTGACCCCCGGCAGCAGAAGGCCGCCCTCATAGGTCCGTCCCTCGGAAATGACACCGATGGTAGTGGCGGTACCCATGTCGATGGTAATGATGGGCGCGGTGAACTGTTCCAGCGCCGACACAGCGTCCGCCACAATGTCCGCCCCCACCTGACTTTGGACCGCCAGGCGGATATTCAGTCCCGTTTTCACGCCGGGGCCCACCACCACCGGCGGCTTACCCAGCAGACGGGTCAGCGCTTTCTCCATCATAAAGTTCAGCGGCGGCACCACGCTGCACAGAATGGAATCCGTCACATCCTCATAGCGGAAATGGTAAAGCTGAAACAGGTTCATCAGATCCACGCAGATCTGATCCGCCGTCTTTCGGTAGTCCGTATCCAAGGATGCCAAAAAGCGCAGCTCCCCATCCAGCCCAAACAGGCCGGTGGAAATGGTGGAATTGCCAATATCGACCGCCAGCAGCATACAGCGCCGCCTCCCCTCGTATAACAAATGGTTTTCTCCATCATACCACGGCACGAATTCTCTTGCAAGTGGCACGGGCCTTGATTATAATGGCATCGAGCCGTCATTCTATGCGTCAGGAGGGACTTTTATGGAGCTGACCCGGTACGTTTCCCCGCTGGGAACTATATTTTTAGCCGCTGACAACGGCGCGCTGGCCGGTCTGTGGCTGGAAGGGCAGAAATATTTTGCCGCCACGCTGGACGAAGCCGCCGTGGAACGGGACGATCTGCCCGTGTTCCGTCAGGCCGCCGCGTGGCTGGACGCCTATTTTGCCAAGCAGCCTCTCCCGGATCTGCCGCCGCTGGCTCCCAGAGGCAGCGATTTCCGTCAGGCGGTGTGGCGGCTGCTGTTGGAGATCCCCTACGGTCAGGTAACTACCTACGGCGCGCTGGCCCAGATTCTCCGGGACCGGGGAATTTCCGCTGCTGCCCAGGCTGTAGGCGGCGCGGTGGGGCACAACCCCATTTCTATCCTCATCCCCTGTCACCGGGTAGTAGGAGCGGACGGCAGTCTCACTGGCTACGCCGGAGGCGTGGAGAAAAAGCGCTTTCTGCTGGCATTGGAGGGCGTGGATATGACAAATCTCTACATGCCCAAGCGGGGCACGGCCCTGTGACCGTTCCGGCGTTCTTTAATATTTGCAGACAAATGCCCCCGGCGGGAATATTCCCGCCGGGGCATTTTTATTTGCCTTTACAGGATAATGCAGATCAGCCCGCCGCTGCCCTCGTTGATGATGCGGGTCAGTGTCTCCTGCAGCTTTTTCCGGGCATCCTCCGGCATCCGCTTCAGCTTGGTTTGCAGATCGTCACTGACCACCTCGTGAAAGCTGCGTCCGAAAATGTTAGACTGCCAGATCTTGCTGGTGTCTCCTTCAAACTCCTGAAGCAGATAATTCACCATGTCCTCAGACTGCTTCTCATTGCCTACGATGGGGCTGACCGCCGTCTCAATATCCGCCCGGATCATGTGGATACTGGGGGCGCTGGCCTTCAGGCGGACGCCGTACCTCCCTCCCTGCTTCATGATCTCCGGTTCCTCCAGCTTCAATTCGTCGATTCCCGGCACCACGATGCCATAGCCCGTTTCCCGGACATCCCGCAGCGCCCCGGCCACCTTGTCATATTCCGTCTTGACGCCGGCCAGCTTTGTCAGCAGGCTCATGAGGTCACCGTCATCCCCCACATCAAAGCCGGACTGCTCCGAGAGCGTCCGGTAAAACATCTCCCGGGGCAGGCTCACCCGTGCGGCGGCTACGCCGGTGCCAAGGTCGATGGCTGTGATGAGCGCCTCGCTGATGTTCTCGTTTTCTCCCAGTTTCTTCACTGCGCCGTCGATCTCCCGGATGTGGTGCAGCTCCGCCATGCTCTGCCGGATGGCGTCATAGATTCCCGCCTTTACCGGATGCTCTCCCGGCAAAGCGTCCACCCAGGGCGGTAGGAAAATATCCAGTTCCCGCATGGGGAACTCATACAGCACCGCCTTCAGGATCTCCCCTACATCTTCCTCCTCCAGCCGCAAACAGTTCACCGGCACACACTTCACCTGATACCGGCTGGCGATGTCCCCGGCCAAGGCCAGAGTCCGGTCCGATTTGGGGTCCTCGCTGTTCAGCAGGACGATAAACGGCTTTCCCAGCTCCTGCAATTCCCGGATCACCCGCTCCTCTGGTTCCAGATAATCCTCTCTGGGAATGTCGGAAATGCTGCCGTCGGTGGTGATGACGATACCGATGGTGGAATGCTCCGCGATGACCTTCCGGGTGCCGATCTCCGCCGCCTCTGTCATGGGGATAGGATGATCGTACCACGGCGTTGTGACCATCCGGGGCTGATCATCCTCCGTCTGGCCCAAGGCCCCCCGGACCATGTAGCCAACGCAGTCAATAAGCCGGACAGAAAAGGCCGCGCCCCCCTCCAGCTGGATCTGGGCCGCCTCCTCCGGCACGAACTTCGGTTCCGCCGTCATCACCGTGCGGCCAGAGCCGCTCTGGGGCAGCTCATCTCTGGCCCGCTCCCGGCGGTACACGTTGTCGATGTTGGGAATGATCTGGGTCTCCATGAACCGCTTGATAAAGGTGGATTTCCCTGTCCGCACCGGCCCTACCACACCGATATAGATGTCGCCCGCGGTGCGGGTGGCAATATTCTGATAGATCGAGGTATTCATAGCATCCCGTCCTTTTTTCCTCCATTTTATAGTCCATTTCTATGTGACAGCCCGGAAAAGTATGACAGCCCGTCTGCCTTTGTTCATTCCCACCAAATCACCCGCCGCACGTTCGGCGTATTTTGTCATTTTCACTTCTTTACATTACCAATTTATCATGGTAAACTACTACCACAATAAATCAATCGCACAAACAATTCTTCAGGAGGAATGGAACATGAAAAAGTTGACTGCATTTGTACTCTCTGCTATGATGGTTCTGTCTCTGGCTGCCTGCGGTGCCAAGACCGAGACCTCCGCTGATACCAGCACCCCCGCCGCCGATGCGACCAAGCCTGCTGAAGTCGCCAAGCTGACCTACGCAGTGGAAGCCGGTTCCGCCGGTGAGGAGGTGGCGCTGGCCAACGGCTACAACGTTGTATCCGTAGACTCTCAGGCCAAGGCACTGATGGAAGTGCAGGCTGGCACCGCCGATGCCGCTATCATCGACTCCCTCATGGCCGGCGCCATGGTAGGTGAAGGCACCAGCTATCCCGATCTGACCATCACCGATCAGAAGCTCACTGAGGAGCTGTACGGCGTCGGCTGCCGCAAGGGCAGCGATTTGGCCTCTTTCATCAACTCCGTGATGGCTGACGCTTATGCCGACGGCGTTCTGGAAGCAACCGCTGAGACCTACGGCGTACAGGCCGCACTGGTGGAGCAGCCCGCATCCGAGTTCACCGCTTCCGAATCCGACAGCGACGTGCAGTACATCAAGGACAAGGGCACGCTGGTCATCGGCATCACCGAGTTTGAGCCCATGGACTATCAGGACGCCGACGGCAACTGGATCGGCTTCGACGCCGACATGGCCAAGCTGGTAGCGGAAAAGCTGGGCGTGGAGCCTGTGTTTACCGTGATCAACTGGGACAACAAGGTCTTTGAGCTGAACGGCAAGGGCATCGATGTGGTCTGGAACGGCATGACCATCACCACCGCCGCCCAGGAATCCATGGAGTGCACCAACGCCTACTGCAACAACGCTCAGGTCATTGTGACCAAGTAACTCCGCAAATCATACAGCAAAGGCAGAGAGCGGTCGCTCTCTGCCTTTGAGCGGCATATTTCCCGCATACGCTTTCCTTCCTCCCCCTTCGTTCCCCCCATTATCACTACATAGAGGAGAATTCTTTCATGTTCTGGACTGTTACCATCTCCATCCTGCAAGGCTGTAGTCAGGCGGTCAAGCTGTTTTTCCTGACGCTGCTGTTCGCGCTGCCCCTTGGTCTGGTGGTAGCCTTCGGCTCCATGAGCAAGTGGGCGCCCTTCCGGGCTTTGGCTTACCGGCAGCAGGAAGCGCGGGGCTTTGCCCGCTGGCTCTCCCAGCTCCGGCCCCTGTCTGCCCTGACCAACGTCATCGTCTGGGTTATCCGGGGTACGCCGCTGATCCTCCAGCTTATCATCATTTTCTACGGTCCCGGCACCTGGTTCGGCACAAATCCGTGGAACGCCTTCCGGGATGGGCGCATGACCGCCTGCTGCATCGCCTTTATCATCAACTACGCCTGCTATTTCTCCGTGATCTACCGGGGCGGCATTGAGGGCGTCCCGGCAGGTCAGCGGGAGGCTGGCGAAGTGCTGGGCCTGACCAAGCGGCAGATCTTCTTCAAGATCACCCTTTTGCAGATGGTCAAGCGGATCATCCCCCCCATGTCCAATGAGATCATCACGCTGGTGAAGGACACCTCTCTGGCCCGGACCATCGCCATCATTGAGATCACCATGGCCGGTGAAGCTTTTATGAAGTCCAAGGGCATCACCTGGCCTCTGTTCTATACCGGCGTGTTCTATCTGGCCTTTGTGGGTCTTTTGACGCTCCTGTTCAGCTTCATCGAGCGCAAGCTCAGCTATTTTAAGTAAGGGAGGGCTTTGAAATGTCGATCTTAACCGTACAGCATCTGGAAAAGCATTTTGAAAACACAAAGGTCCTCAATGACATCAGCTTCTCTCTGGAGGAGGGACAGGCCCTTTCCATCATTGGCTCCTCCGGCAGCGGCAAAACCACGCTGCTGCGGTGTCTGAATTTTCTGGAAACGCCGGACGCCGGCACCATCACCGTACAGGACAAAGTGCTGTTTGACGCCGACCATCACGCAAACTGCTCCGAAAAGGAGATCCGGAAAAACCGACTCCACTTCGGCATGGTGTTCCAGTCCTTCAACCTTTTTCCCCAATATACGGCTTTGGAAAACGTGACCCTCGCCCGGGAACTGATGGCCAAGGACAGCGGCGAGAGCAAGGAAGCCATCCGTGCCGCCGGAATGGAGCTGCTGGACCAGATGGGCCTTGCGGACCGTGCCGGGCACTATCCACATCAGCTTTCCGGCGGTCAGCAGCAGCGGGTGGCCATCGCCCGGGCACTGGCGCTCCACCCGGATATTCTCTGCTTCGACGAGCCCACCTCTGCGCTGGATCCGGAGCTGACCGGCGAGGTGCTGAAGGTCATCCGTGGTCTGGCGGAACAGAAAACCACCATGATCATCGTCACTCACGAGATGGCCTTCGCCCGGGACGTAGCGGATCAGGTGATTTTTATGGACGGCGGCTTCATCGTGGAGCATGGCGATCCCAAGCAGGTCATCGACCATCCTCAGGAGGAGCGCACCAAGCAGTTTCTGGCCCGCTTCGCGGAAAACAACTGATATGACCAGGCCCCGTGCCTTGAACAGTCCCCCATTTGTCGGACGATCCGGCAAATGGGGGCTGTTCTCTATCAAGCTGTGTACAGAAATCAACAGGGCTGTACCGTCCCATGTTCCGTTCCTCTAAATCACAGGTCTTATTGGACCGGGTAACTGCATCCGAGCAAAAACACCGCGCTTACAGGGACGGCAAATCTGTATCAGGTCTGCGGTTCCGCTTTCGCGCCGCACATCAAAAAAGGCTTGCCATCTGCAATACGCAGACAGCAAGCCCTTTTGGCTGCTTAAATCGAACAGTCCGACCAAACTTAGTTCTTCTCGTCCTCGTCAGCCTTGGGAGCCTCCACAGCGGGAGTCTCTTCCTTCTTTTCGGCCTTCTTCTCCTTCTTCTCGGCCTCAGGCTGCTCACCGGTCTGGACGCCCACCTGGGACACGGCCCACTTGGTCAGCTCCATGCGGACACGGTCATCGCTGGTCTCAATCACAATGGTGTTGGGGTTCACCATAACGATCTTGCCCACAATGCCGCCAATGGTGGTGATCATATCACCCTTCTTTAGGCTGTCACGCATGTTCTGTGCCTGCTTCTTCCGCTTGTTCTCAGGACGGATCATGAAGAAATACATCACCGCCATGAGGGCAACAATCATAATCATACTTTCCATAGTTCAAGGTTCTCCTTCAGTGTTGAAATCAGAATGTATCTATTATATCAAAGCTGACACTATTTGCAAGCCTTTTCTCAAGAAAGCAGTCTGCAATTTCATTTCAGCGGTCTGAAACAGCAGACGCCGATGTGCATCACCCTCGCGGGGCCAGATAAATCAGGTTTCGGTCCGTGATGAAATTCGACACACTGTAAAGCACCACGGCGGTATCGATGCCCTGCTCCGCCATGTAGTCCGCCACGGAAGTGTGGTAGTACCGCAGGTCCACCAGATGCACCTCGGAAAAGCGCTGGGCCAAAAAGGGCGCCAGCGAATCGGAATAGGAGTCCCGGATCAGCAGCAGCTTGCTGCCGTCGGTGATCGCCGGGTTTTCAAGGACGCACAATGGCTGATTGCCGCCGAGGAAGGAGCTGTATTTATCCTTGTGCTCCAGATAGCTCCGGTCATACAGCCGCCCCGCCGCCTCCTTGCCGGACTTCCAGGACGTGACCCGCAGATCGTCCTCGGACACCCAATACTCTATGGTATCCGGGGCAAGCCAATGGATACCGGAGGTGGAATACAGGGTTCCGTTGAAGTCCATGCTGGCAACTTCCGGTGTAAAGTCAGTTTCCTTTAATGGCTCCTTTCCCAAGGCGGTCAACAGCGCATTGGCTCCGTAGAACGCCCCACGGGTGGTCCAGTGGTGGTCGGTCCGGTAATAGATAGGTTCCCCCGCGTGTTCCGTCAAGGCTCCCAGCAGATCCACCGTGGGCAGGCCCGTTTTCTCCGCCGCGTTTTGGATAAACGCAGCCTGATCGAAGCTGGGCGCACCCTGCGGCAGCCTGTCCTTCCAGACCTCTGCCGCCGAGGGGATCAACCCCAAAAGCACCCGGCCATGAGATGCTTCTCCAAACCGCTTCACGTAGTCTAAATTCTTTTCCGCCTGAAGTCTGTCCGGTTCATCCACCTTGGCGATGAGGGTGTCGCCGCAGAGGTAGACGCCGTTGAATTCCCGCTTGCCCAACATCTGCTCGCACCGGGCCTTCAGGCCCGTCCAGTCATCCCGCAGAGGGAACTGGTCGGCAAAATAGTCCTCCATCCCCGCGGTAAAGCTGCCGTTTTTCAGGGTTTCCCAGGAAAAGTCCGGGAACTGGGCCAGCGTCCGGTTTTCCGTTTCAGAGCGCACCCGGTCCGGCAGCGCAATGTGCCACGCCAGCAATCCTGCCAGAAACAGGCAGAAGATCCCCGTGGTCAGTCGTCCCTTGTTCGCCATGCGGTTCCCTCCCTTCTTGGGTAAAATAAAGAATCAGAATCGGAAATACAAAAACGGGTTGTAGCTGCCGTCTACCAAGTAGGCCGTGCAGATCACTAGCCCCGCCGCCATCAGCAGCGGCCCCAGCAGGTCTCTCGTCCGCTCCGGCAACCGGTCCCAGACCTTTCGGGGCAGACGAGTGGAGCCAACCGTTAAAATCAGCAGCGTCAGGCCATAGGCCGTCAGGTAGTAGCCGTCAGCGGCACTCCACAGCGTTCCGCTGCCGAAGCAGGTTTTGAAATACCCGGCGCAGACGGTGAGGTCCTCCATGGCGAACACGCCCCAGCCAACGAACACCACCACAAGCGTGTAGAAATGCCGCAGCCACGATGGCAGCTTTTGGAGGAAGTCCCGCAGCAGATACTTTTCCAGCATGAGCCACACAAAGAAGTGCAGGCCCCAGAGGATGAAGTTCCAGCTCGCCCCGTGCCAGAAGCCGGTGCAGAACCAGACAAGGAAGATATTCCGCACCGTCCGCCATGTCCCCTTCCGGCTGCCGCCCAAGGGGATATACAGATATTCCCGGAACCATGTGGTCAGGGAAATGTGCCACCGCCGCCAGAACTCCGTCACGGAGGCAGCGGTATAGGGATAGTCGAAGTTTTCCGGGAAGTGAAAGCCCAGCATCTGCCCCATGCCGATAGCCATGTCGGAATAGCCGGAGAAGTCGAAATAGATCTGGAAGCCGAAGGCCGCGATGCCCAGCCAGCCGCCGACGGCCGTCAGCGTCCCGGCAGACTGCGCCGCCAGCTCCGCGTCCCACAGTGCACCGATGCTGTTGGCCAGCAGCACTTTTTTCCCAAGGCCCACGGTGAACCGCCGTGCCCCGGCGGCGAATTCCGACGCCGTGTTCGTCCGGAGGACCAGCTCCGCCGCCACGTCCTTATAGCGGACAATAGGCCCCGCCACCAGCTGCGGGAACATGGTCACATAGGCGCCGAAGGACACCATGTTCCGCTGGGCGGGCGCGTCCTGCCGGTAGACATCAATGGTATAGCTCATGGTCTGAAAGGTGAAAAAGGAAATGCCGATGGGCAGGGGCAATCCCAGGGTGGGAATGGAAACGCCGGGGATCAGGGAGAGGTTGGCGGCGAAGAAGTCCCAATATTTAAAAAAGCCCAGCAGGCCTAAATTCAGCAGCACGCTCTCCGCCACGAACCACCGGGCCAGCTTGTCCCGGCTGCGGTACTTCTCCACCAGAAGGCCGTGGGTATAGTCGATGAGGATGGACAGCACCATGATGCTGATATAGATCGGCTCCCCCCAGCCGTAGAACACCAGGCTGGTCAGCAGCAGGGCCAGGTTCCGCCACCGAAGAGGAACGGCGAAGTAGATCGCCAGTGTGATCGGCAAAAAACCGAACAAAAAGGGTAAGCTGCTGAAACGCATGGGCTGTTCACCTCCTTTTTCTGTAAAGTATTTCTACTTGAACGCCGTTGAAATACAGCGTTTTCTCGGTTCTACATAGCAAACCAGCCGTGGTGTCACGGCTGGTTGTTCCGCGTCAGACTGTTACGCGCCAAACTGTGCGTTCCAGGCGTCCTCGATCTCCGTCTGGTGTTCGCCGGAGGCGATCATTGCCACATAGGCGCCGTTTTGCAGCACCTTGGCAGCCTTCCACTGGTCAATGGTCTCAGGATAGAAGGCATCCCCGTCCGCCTGACTGTCGATCCGGGTCTGGAGGATCTTCGCCGCCTGCGCGGCGTCCTGCTCACTGTCGGCTTGCAGGAACACATACTCGCTTACGGCGTAGGACATCACCGGAGCCTTGGCCAGAAGCTGCTTGGCGGGGATGTCCCCCAGACCGGGATAGTACATCTCCAGCATTTCGCCGTCCAGATCCATCATATCGTCGCCCCAGCCGTATTGCTCCGCCAGAGCGTTGTAAAATCCAGTCAGATCCACGTCATTGGCAGTTTCCGTTTTGCTGCCGCAGGCGGTCAGCAAGCTGCACAGGGTCAGGGCCACAGCCGCCAGCGCAAACAATTTCTTCATAGTACCTCCTTATAAACGTCCCTCAAGGGCGTTCATTTTCTTTCTATTGTGTTCTCTGCTTGCTAATATACACGATTTGCGTTATAATAGTCAAGAAACAAGCGGTAACAATCCGATTACAGAAAAGAGGTTTTTTTCATGTACAGCTTCCGCAACGATTACAGCGAAGGCGCACATCCCCAGGTTCTTCAGGCTCTGACGGACACCAATCTGGTCCAAACCTGCGGCTACGGCGTGGACCCCATCTGCGAGGAGGCCCGTGACCTGATCCGGACGGTCTGCGCCGCTCCCGAAGCGGATGTTCACTTTCTGGTCGGCGGCACCCAGACCAACCTGACGGTCATCACGGCGCTGCTGGCCTCCTATGAGGCGGTGATCGCCGCCCATACCGGCCATGTCAACTGCCACGAGACCGGCGCCATCGAAGCCACCGGCCACAAGGTCTGCGTGGAGACCTCCCCGGACGGCAAGGTGACCCCCGCTATGGTGGAGGCCGTTCTGGCCCGTCATGACGGCACGGAGCACATGGTCTCCCCCAAGATGGTCTACATTTCCGATACCACTGAGATCGGCACCGTCTACACCAAGGCGGAGCTGACCGCTCTGCGTCGTTGCTGCGACGAGCACGGCCTGCTGCTGTTCCTGGACGGCGCCCGTCTTGGCTCCGCCCTCACCTCCCCGGAAAGCGATCTGACGCTGGCGGATCTGGCGGCGCTGACGGATGTGTTCACCATCGGCGGCACCAAGAACGGCGCGCTGTTTGGCGAGGCCGTGGTGCTGACGGTCCCCTGCCCCCACTTCCGCTGGCACATCAAGCAGCGGGGCGGTATGCTGGCCAAGGGCCGGCTGCTGGGCGTACAGTTCCAGGCGCTGCTGAAGGACGATCTCTACTTCGACATCGGCCGTCACGCCAATGACATGGCTTTCCGTCTGCGGGACGGCTTCAAGGCGCTGGGCTATGAGTTCCCGGTTCCCTCCCCCTCCAACCAGCAGTTCCCGGTCATGAAGATCCAGACCGCCGAAAAGCTGGCCGCCATGGGCTTTGAGTTCCAGGTGGAGCGGGTCATCGACGAAGAACACATTATGTACCGCTTCGTCACAAGCTGGGCCACTCCCGAAAGCGCTATTGACGATCTGCTGAAGGCTCTGGCTCAGTGCCAGTAATCGCGATTTCCGGCAAAACAGCTCATAAATCCCCTGCTCTTTTGAAAAAAGGGCAGGGGATTCTTCTTTTTTTGACAAGTTTTTCTTGACACGAACAAGTGTTCGATGTATGATAAAAGCAGATAAAACATTTGTTCGATTGGAGGAACGTGTTATGATCGGTTGGAGCTTTTTCTTTATGCTGGTAGGCGTATCCACTTTGGCTTCCCAGGTATTCCGGGTAGTAGACTATATTGAACAGCCCGCCCGTCATACCCGCCGCCACGCTGCGGCGCGGTGAAGATGGACGTTCTTGCCAAGCTGGAGATCCTGACGGACGCAGCCAAGTATGACGCCGCCTGTACCTCCAGCGGCGTCCGCCGCGGGTTCCGGCAGGGCTATATCGGCAACACCACCTCGTCCATCGCCGGCTGCTGCCATACCTTCTCCGCTGATGGGCGGTGCGTCACGCTCCTGAAGGTGCTGATGAGCAACTGCTGTGTCTATGACTGCGCCTATTGCGTCAACCGGCGGAGCAACGATACCCGGCGGGCGGCGTTTACGCCGCAGGAGCTGGCGGACCTGACCATCAACTTCTACCGGCGGAATTATATTGAGGGGCTGTTCCTCTCCTCCGGGGTACTGCGGAATCCGGACTACACCATGGAGCAGATGATCCGGGCCATCCGCATCCTTCGGGAAGAATACCGCTTCAACGGCTATATCCACGCCAAGGCCATCCCCGGCGCTGCCCCGGAACTGGTGGAGCAGCTGGGCCTTTTGGCCGACCGACTGAGCTGCAATATCGAACTGCCCTCAGAGGCAGGACTGCGGACTCTGGCCCCGGAAAAGACGAAGGCCGCTGTACTGGCTCCTATGCGGCAGATCCAAGTCAGAAGTATTCAAAATAAAGAAGAACTGGTCAAGTACCGCCACACACTCAAGTTCGCCCCGGCGGGCCAGAGCACCCAGATGATCGTGGGTGCCACGCCGGACAGCGACCTCCACATTCTGCGGCTGACGCAGGGGCTTTATGACCGGTATCAGCTGAAACGGGTATTTTTCTCCGCCTATGTGCCGGTGGTGGAAAGTGCCCTTCTCCCCTCCAAGGAGACCAAGCCGCCCCTGCTGCGGGAGCATCGGCTCTATCAGGCGGACTGGCTGCTGCGGTTTTACGGGTTCCGTGCGGAGGAGCTGCTGGACGAGCAGGCCCCTTCCTTTGACCCCCGTCTGGACCCCAAATGCTGCTGGGCCTTGCGGCATCCTGAATTTTTCCCCGTAGAGGTGAACCGGGCGGATTACGAAGCGCTGCTGCGCGTCCCCGGTCTGGGGGTAGTATCCGCCCGCCGCATCCTGACTGCCCGGCGGACTGGCCCCCTGCGGCTGGAAAATCTGCCGAAATTAGGTGTGGTCATGAAGCGGGCGCAGTATTTCCTCACCGCCAATGGCCGCATGGCCGACGGTCTGCGCTTCACGCAAGACAGCCTTCTGCGAAACCTCATCGCCGTGGAGCAGTCCCTGCTGCCCCAGCCGGAGATGCGACAGCTTTCTCTGTTCGACGATGCCGTTTAAGTCCGGAGGTGCCCTATGAACGAAATGATCTACACCTATGACGGCAGCTTCGAGGGCTTTCTCTGCTGCATTTTTGACAGCTACGCCAACAAAGAAGTCCTCACCGCCATTACCGACGATGAGGACTCTGCGCCTATTCTGTTTCCCGTCCGGGCGATACAAACCGACAGCGGTCACGCCGGGCGCGTCCTGCGAAAGCTGCACAAGCTCTCCCCCTACGGGGAGGAACTGGTGCGCCGGGGATTTCTCACCTGCATGGAGGACCGTGAGATTCGCCTGTACCGGCTGGTGGTGAAGCTGCTGCAGGAGGGTCCCGGCTTTCTGCGGAACTTTTCCGACGAGACGCTTCATCCGGTAGCGACAGCCGTCCGGCATCTCAACGGCGAAGCCCATCTTTTAAAAGGCTTTCTCCGCTTTTCCGATCTGGGCGGCATTCTGGGAAGCGAGATCGAACCGAAAAATAGGGTCCTCCCCATTCTGCGGAGCCACTTCTGCGCCCGCTATCAAAACGAGAAATTTTTCATTTATGACCGTGTCCACCACGAGGCGCTGTTTTACGCCGCCGGCAAGGCCGTCATTCGCCCGTTAGCGGACTTTCAGATGGCGCCGCCGAATGAAACGGAGGCCGCCTACCGGCTGCTTTGGAAGCGGTTTTACGATACCGTGGCTATTCGGGAGCGGGAAAATCCGAAACTACGAATGACCCACATGCCAAAGCGTTATTGGTCCACCATGACGGAATTTCAGGATGATCCCTATTTCACTCCGCAAAGCTCTGCCGCAGCCGTTCCAGTCCCCGGCGTTCCAGCCGGGAAACCTGCACCTGGGACACCCCCAGCACCCGGGCGGCCCGCTCCTGCGTCAGCCCCTTGAAATAGCGGAGCAGAATCGTCATGCGCTCCTTTTCCGGCAGTTGATCCACCGCCTCCCGCAGGGCGATGCGCTCCACAAGTCCCTCCTCCGGAGCCTCTGTGCCCAGCAGCCCCTCCAGCGCAAGGCCGTCCGCTGTTTCCCGCTGCAAGGAATCCGGTGCCTCTGTGGCCAGATCCACTTGGGCGATCTCCTCCGGTGTCCATCCGGTCTGGGCCGACAGTTCGGAGAGGGACGGCTCCTGCCCCAACTCCTGCCGCAGCCGCTCCCGCAGGGCATACAGAGTCAGTGCCTGCTCCCGGATGCTCCGTCCCACCTTGATGGTGCCGTCATCCCGGAGAAACCGCCGGATCTCCCCGGCGATCTTGGGAACGGCATAGGTGGAAAAGCAGGTGCCGTAGGAAAAATCAAACCCCCGGATCGCTTTCAGAAACCCAAGACATCCCAGCTGGTACAGATCGTCCGGCTCCACTCCCCGGCCGTAATACCGGCGGACCACACTCCAGATCAGGCCGTTGTTTTCCAGCACTGCCTGCTCACATGCGTCCCGGTCCCCCTCCTGAGCCGCCCGCAGCAGCTCCATGGCGCCATTCATCGCTTGATCCGGGGGGCGATCTTCTTTTTCATCACCACGGTGGTACCCCGGCCAGCCACGGACCGCACCTTTAAACTATCCATAAAGCTCTCCATGATGGTGAAGCCCATGCCGCTGCGTTCCTCTCCTCCGGTGGTGAACATGGGCTGCCGGGCCTTTTCCACATCCGGGATGCCCCGGCCGTAGTCCCGCACCGTGATCTCCAGCACTTGTCCGGTACAGATCCGGACCTTCACCGTCACCTTGCCGATCCGGTCCGGGTACGCATGGACGATGGCGTTGGTGGCCGCCTCAGAAACGGCGGTCTTGATGTCCTCCAGCTCGTTGAGAGTGGGGTCCATCTGTGCCGCGAAGCAGGCCACCGCGGAGCGGATAAACCCCTCGTTGCTGCTCTGGCTGGGAAACTGCAAAGTGACTTCATTTTCCGTCTTTATTTTCATTATGTAAACCTCCCGTTATTGAATGGAAACCAGCCGCCCGATGCCGGCAGCGTCCAGAACACGGCGGGCCTGCTCCGGCACGTTCCGGAGCACAACGCTGCCCTCCATCAGCTGCATCCGCTGCTGAGACCGAAGGATCAGGGCGATCCCGGAGCTGTCCATAAAGGTCACGCCCGCAAAGTCTAAGATCAGACTTCGGGGAAGGGCCGCATCAATGGCGATCTCCACTTCCTTCAAGGCATTTCTGGCCCCGTGATGGTCCATTTCTCCGCTGAATTCCAGCAACAGCTCCCGGTCTGTGTCCCGCGCTCGTATATCCATACTATTCCCTCTTTTGTCGAATTTTATCCCCATTTGTCAAATCAGCTCAGAAGGCGCTCTGCTCCGATTAGATCTGTTGGGGAACGGCTTATCTTACGGTGATGGTAGCATATTCGCCGGACAGGTTTCTGTCGAAGCCGGGTGCGACTGTCATATTTTTTATGTAAATCTCTGCCGGTTATCTCTCACCTGCCGTATCACGGTCAAAATCGACGGAAAACGTTCCCTTAATGCGCCCATGGCCCTGCCTTCGGGCCCATAATAGCGCACTTGAAATTTGCAGCAAAAAAAGCGGCCCATGCGTAAAACGCATAGGCCGCTTTTTCGTGCAGTCAAAGCAGATCGGATCCAGTTTTCAGAAAACGGTTTTTCCGTTAATACAACGCTTCACCAGTATAGACCAGCTTGGCGTCACCGGTGAGGGTGATCTTCTCGTCGGTGTAATTCACCACCAGATCACCGCCGGCAGCCCGGACAGTCACATCCCGTCCCTTTTCGCACATACCGTTGGCCACAGCCGCCACCACAGCGGCACAGGCACCGGTGCCGCTGGCCATGATCTCGCCGCTGCCCCGCTCCCAGACCCGCATTTTGATGGTGCTGGGATTCACCACGCGAATAAACTCTGCGTTGATCCGCTCCGGGAAATAGGGAGCCTGCTCAAACCGGGGACCGAGGAACTCCACATCCACATCGTCGATCCGGGGGCAGAAGGCCACGCAATGGGGCTCTCCCACGTCTACGCAGGTGATGTTGAAGGACTGTCCGCCGATATACACCGGGTAATCCACCACCGTCTTTTCCGCGATGGCAAACCGGAAGGCCGCCGCATCCAGAGAGGCGCAGCCCATATCCACACAGGCGGAGGTCACAAGACCGTTGGCGGTGTAGAGGTGTACCTCCCGGACGCCGGCACCGGTCTCGATCCGCATATCTTCCTTTTTCACCAGACCGTTGTCATACAGGTACTTGCCCATGCAGCGCAGGGCGTTGCCCGCTGTGGCGCTCTCGCTGCCGTCGGCGTTGAACAGCCGGATCTTCGCGTCGGCAATGTCGGAATGCTCCATCAGGACGATCCCGTCGGCGCCGATGCCGTAGTGCCGGTCACAGAAGGTGACGCACAGGGACTCCGGGCAGGTGATCTCGCCGTGGAAGTTTTCCAAGAAGATGTAATCGTTTCCGCAGGTCTGCAGCTTGGAGAATTTCAGCTTCTGACGCTCGCTGCGGAGGTGGCAGATGTCGATGAGCTCCGTGTTCCGCTGGTTGTAGCGGCTGGCCAGAATATCCGTCAGCGCATTGGCGGTATCCAAAGAGGTCAGGCACGGAATCCCCAGCTGGACGCAGCGGTGGTTCAGATGGATGAAGTCCCGGATATAGATGGGCTCCGTGGAGCCGGTGAGGATCACATAGTCGATCCGGCCGTTTTCAAGAAGCTGGAACACCCGGTTGTCCTTCCCCAGCTTGCCCACGATTTCCACATCGGTACCCAGACGGGAGATCTCTCTGGCGGTGCCGTCGGTGGCGTAGAGCTTGTAGCCCATTTCGTCCAGCTTCCGGGCGATGTTGACGATCTCCGGCTGATCCCGGTGGTTCACGGAGATCAGCACACCGCCGCGGGTCTCCTTCTCCACCTTGTATCCGGCAGAGACAAGGCCCTTGAACATGGCCTCCTGCATATTTTTGCCAAGGCCCAGCACCTCGCCGGTGGATTTCATCTCCGGGGAGAGGGCAGCGTTGGCATCGGTGATTTTCTCAAAGGAGAACACAGGCACCTTCACGGCCACATAGGGGGGCTGGCGGTACAGACCGGTGCCGTAGCCCAGAGAGGCCAGAGGCTGACCCACCATGACGCGGGTAGCCAGATCCACCATGGGTACGCCGGTGACTTTGGAGATATAGGGCACCGTGCGGCTGGCACGGGGGTTCACCTCAATGACGTACAGCTCGTTCTGGTAGATCAGATACTGAATATTGATGAGGCCATGGGTTCCCAGAGACAGGGCCAGCTTTTCCGAGCAGTCCACAATGACCTTCAGCATCTTATCTCCGATGGAGAAGGGCGGATAGACAGCGATGGAGTCGCCGGAGTGGACACCGGTGCGCTCGATGTGCTGCATGATGCCGGGGATCAGGACGTCCTTGCCGTCGGAAATGACGTCCACTTCCAGTTCCTTGCCCATGAGGTACTGGTCCACCAGCACCGGGTTTTCGATCTTGCCGGAGAGAATGACCTCCATATAGGTCCGCACGTCCTCGTCATTGTGAGCGATGACCATGTTCTGGCCGCCGATGACGTAGGAGGGGCGTAGCAGCACGGGATAGCCCAGCTCATGAGCGGCGTCCAGCGCCTCCTGCATACCGGTGATGGCCCGGCCCTGAGGCCGCTTGATAGAGAACCGCTCCAGCAGGGCATCGAACCGTTCCCGGTCCTCTGCCATGTCGATGGACTCAGCGCTGGTACCCAAAATGGGGATACCGTGGCTGTCCAGGAACTTGGTGAGCTTGATGGCCGTCTGGCCGCCGAAGGCCACCACCACGCCCACGGGCTTTTCCACCTCGATGATGTGCATGACATCCTCGGGGAACAGAGGCTCAAAGTACAGACGGTCGGCGGTATCATAGTCCGTGGAGACGGTCTCGGGGTTGTTGTTGACGATGACTACCTCGTAGCCCAGCTCCTTCAGCGTCCAGACGCAGTGGACGGAGGAGTAGTCAAACTCAATGCCCTGGCCGATGCGGATGGGGCCGGAGCCCAGCACCATGATGACGGGCTTGCCGCTGCGGGGGAAGGTCCGGGATTCGCAGAACTTATCAAAAGTGGAATAGAAATAGGGAGTCTCGGCATCGAACTCCGCGCCGCAGGTATCCACCATCTTGTAGACGGCGTCCTTCTTTTCACAGGGCAGCTCAACCGCGCCGGAGAGACGCTTGAGGGTATCGTCGGGATAACCCATCTTCTTGCCGGTCTCGTAATGCTCAACAGTGAGGCCGTCCTTTTCCAGAGCCTTTTCAAATTCCGCCATCTTCTTCAGCTTTGCAAGGAACCAGCGGTCGATCCGGGTGATGCTGAAGATCTCGTCGATGGACGTACCGCCCTTCAGGGCCTCGAAGATGGTGAACAGCCGGTGGTCATCCACCCGGCGGAGCCGCTCCCAGATGGGGGCATGGTCCTCGGGATCGTTTTTGCGGTTCAGGCTGTCCAGGCCCACCTCCGCCCCCCGGACGGCCTTCATCAGCGCCATCTCAAAGCTGGGGGCGATGGCCATGACCTCGCCGGTGGCCTTCATCTGGGT
>ERZ856578.3652-NODE-3652-length-22432-cov-4.067367_pt1 | contig 22432 bp, 24 predicted proteins | sample MGYA00514384_ERZ856578 | MGnify/ENA primary metagenome ERZ856578 (study PRJEB29103, sample SAMN06111958) | human gut metagenome | biome: human gut; feature: ankylosing spondylitis patient; material: healthy_person | host: Homo sapiens | place: China:Hangzhou... | reverse complement strand
GGAGAACATGTGGCATGGGGCGGCACCCTATCTGCGGCAATTTCCCTCGGGGGAGACCGTCTTATCCTACAATCAGAAACGGTTTCAGATCCGGCTGGGGGATTCCCTGGCCCGCGAGTTCGGCGACCCTCTCTTTCCTCTTAACGGGACCGGCCGCTGGGGCTCGCTGGAGCTCATCCAATCCCACATCGTGGTGGGCACCATGGCCTATGTCTTCGAGGATAAAAGCGAGCAGAACCGGATCATGATCAGCCAGAATGTCCTCAACCACCGTAGCGACGCGCCGCGTGCCCGGATCCGGGTCGATGGCGACAACACGGACTGGGACGATGCTACCGACGCGCTGTTTGTGGGCAGCGACAGCCAGGCCCAGGCCGCTGTCCGCCCGGCCAAGGACGACGACAACCTGTATTTCCTCGTGGAGAGGCTGGATGCCGACTTATCCGACGGGGATACGGTGGAGCTGTATCTCGCCGACAGCGGTTCCGATACGCTGGATACCAATACCCTGCGCCTGACCGTCGGGCCGAACGGCCTGATGGGCGCCGCCCGCTTTGACGGGAGCGACTTCGCGGAAATCGAGGCCGGCGGAATCCAGGCGGCGGTGACTTTGCAGGGGACAGTCGGCAACGACGGGGACGAGGACACCGGCTATCTGGTGGAGGTGGCCGTCCCACGCTCCCTGCTCCGCATTTCGAATCAGCAGTTGCGCTGGAACGTCCTGCTCCGGGACCGGGGGACGGACGGCCGTGTGACTGAGGATATACTCGGCACCATTCGCTGGAATGTTCCGGGCGATTGGATGCCCCTGACCGTCGATTAACCCCTGCCGACTCTACCAAAGGAAAGGAAACTCACCCCATGAAAAAACGCATCCTGTGCGGCGTCATGGCCTTGTGCCTCGCCAGTGTCTTTCTGTGTTCCTGCAAACCCAAGAAAACGGATCCGGAAGACATCGTCATCCATTCCATCGACAGCCTCAACGCGGGCGAGCCCGTCATCAACGATCATGCCGAAGATTGGGACAAAAGCCGGCTCGAGCCCAATTTCCGGCAGTATACCGAGGTGACGGAAGGGAAGCTGCGCATCAAGGCCGCCAACTATCCCCGGATCAAAAAGATCGCGGATGACCGCTATATCCTGTTCTATCAGGACAACCAGACGGCCTCCAATATCTATTATTCCATCAGCAGTGATCTCAAGGAGTGGGGACTCGGTCTCAAACTCTTCAATGCCCACAATATCACGGTCTTCGATTCCAGTGACAAGATGTGTTATTCGTCCTGCGACGCTACCGTGCTCCAAAACGGCGACATCATGGCCATCGCCTCCTTCCGCTCGGGCCGCAATTTCCGGGTGACGAACGAGTTCAACGGCCTGGCTATGAAGATCAGCTCGGATGGGGGCCAGACCTGGGGCGAGGAACAGATCATCTATAAAGGATCCAACTGGGAGCCGCAGATCCTGCAGCTCCCGGACGGCGAGATCCAGGTCTACTTCACCCACGGCGGTCCCAAGATCCAGCCCCAGATGGAGGCGGGCATCCCCACCTCCCAGATGGTGCCGTCCTCTGGTACGGCGATCATCCGGTCGAAGGACAACGGAAAAACCTGGGATCCTTACGTGATGGAGCCGCCCTACGCGGCCCATCGGGTGAGCCAGCAGTACACTCATACCGACAAGGGGATCCAGGTGTTTACCGACCAGATGCCCTGCGCGATCCTGCTCAACAACACCAAGACCATCGCGCTGGCCATGGAATCCAAGTTCATGGAAGGCTCGAAGGAAGTCTATTACATCACGATGGCCTACAATGACGACAACTGGGCCGTGGGCCTGGGGATCGACGAAGAGGGCCCCGCCGACAAGCAGGAGAACATGTATCTGGGCGCGGCACCCTATCTGCGCCAGTTCCCTTCGGGGGAGACCATTCTGTCGAACAATCGCAGCTCCCATTTCCAGATCCGGCTGGGGGATTCCCTGGCCCGCGAGTTCGGGGACCCGATCGACCCGATGCATGGGACCGGCTTTTGGGGCTCGCTGGAGCTCATCCAGTCCCATATCGTGGTGGGGACCATGACCTATGCCCGTAAGGTGAGCGGCCAGCAGCAGAACCGGATCATGATCAGCCAGAATGTCCTCAACCACCGCATCGACGTGCCGCAGGCCAAGCTGAAGGTGGACGGGGACAACACGGACTGGGCCGACTATACCGACGCGCTGTTTGTGGGCAGTGAAAGCCAAGCGCAGACCGCCGTCCGTCCGGCCAAGGACGACGACAACTTGTATTTTCTCATAGAGAGGCTCGACACCTATCTGTCCGACGGGGACACGGTGGAACTGTATCTCGGGGACAGCGGCTCCGACAAGCTGGATACCAATACCCTGCGCCTGACTGTCGGGCCGAACGGCCTGATGGGCGCCGCCCGCTTCAACGGCAGCGATTTTGCGGAAATCGATGCCGGCGGGATCCAGGCGGCGATGACCCTGCAGGGGACGATCGGCAACGATGAGGACGAGGACACCGGCTATCTGGTGGAGCTCTCCCTGCCCCGGTCGCTCCTCAAGGCCACGAACGACAGGCTGCAGTGCCACATCGTGCTGAAAAACCAGGATGAGGGCGGTACGGTGGTTGAGGACTCCATGAGCGATATCCGTTGGAACGTTCCGGACGAGTGGATGACACTGAATTTGGGGTGACCGAGGACCGGAGATGAGGAGGGGCCGGCTCCGCCGGATCATACACGGTTTCAAACAATGAGAGGGGTTGTAAAGACATGTACCCAAAGCCGACATGGGTTCGTTTTGCCCTGGTGGGAATCGCCATGCTGTTTTTGTGTTCGTGTAAGCCGAAGGATCCGTCCAACCCGGACGGATCGGCGGCGGGGGATGCCAGCGGAACATCTTCCGTGGGCGGCGGCCTGCCCGGCGGGTCGGATCCGAGCGGGTCGCCATGGGATCCGTCAAACCCGGACGGATCGACGACGGGGGATCCGTCCGCGCCGGGCTCCGACGGCAGCTCCGCCGGGCCGGGCAGCAGCTCTGGCGGCGGATCATCCACCACCTCCGGCGGACCTGGCGGGAATCCGAATTCCTCCACCGGCCCGACCAATCCCGGAGAGGATCCGGAACCGCCGGCGCGCGTGTATGTCACGCCGTTCGGCCGGCTCAATACGACCGATAAAACCATCAACTCCCATGAAGGGGACGAGGGTGCCAGCAGCCTGGAGCTGGACTTCCGGGGCTATACGGAGGTGACACCGTCGACGCTGACGGTGTCGGCGGCCAACTATCCCCGCATCAAAAAGCTGCCGAACGGCCAGTACATCCTGTTCTGGCACAACAACTCCGTGGGCGCGAACGTCTTTTACACCCGCAGCTCCGACCTGAAAAACTGGGAGCCGGTGAAAAAGGTGTTCGAGGCGACGCCTATCACCGTCAATGGGCAGTCGGATGAGCGTTCCTATTCCAACGCGGACGCACTGGTACTGCAAAACGGGGAGCTGATGGTGGTCGCGTCCTTCCGGGCGAAAAACCATTTCCGCAAAGATAACGCCTATAACGGCATCATGATGCGCAAAAGCAGCGACAACGGACAGACCTGGAGCGATGAGCAGGTGATTTACCGGGGGTCCAACTGGGAACCGCAAATCCTGCAGCTTCCCTCTGGTGAAATCCAGGTGTATTTCACCCATTCCGGTGCCAAAAGCCAGATGCAGATCGAAATGGGGTGGACCGGGGACAACATGGTCGCCTCTTCCGGCACGGCCATCGCCCGTTCTTATGACAACGGAAAGACCTGGAAGGCGAACCAGCCGGATTCCTATGCCGGTTACGCCATCTCCCAGCGCTATATCGACACGGTCAGGGGAATCAAAGTCTTCACCGACCAGATGCCTTGCGCGCTGCTGCTCAACAAATACAACACCATCGCGGTGGCGATGGAGTCCAAGGTGTTTTACGGCGTCGACTATTACAACATCTCGGTGGCATATTCCGACGACAACTGGGCCCGTACCCTTGGGATCGACGAAGAGGGTCCGTCCGACAAGCAGAAGGATCTTTGGAACGGCGGCGCGCCCTATCTCAAGCAGTTCCCCTCCGGTGAGACGATTCTCTCCTACAACGCGAAGAACGTCTATCAAATCCGGCTCGGGGACGCCAAAGCCCGCAAATTTTACAATCCCTGCCTGCCGTTCGGCAAAGAGATGACGGGGGTTTGGGGTTCGCTGGAGCTCGACGGATCCCATACCGTCATCGGCACGGTTCAGGACAGAAGCTCGGGCAGCAGCCATATCCTCATCGGCAGAATGAACCTCAACCACACCCTCTACGCGGGGAATATGACCCCCGCCGTGGATGGCGACAATAAAGACTGGGCGGGCAATACCGAGGCGTTTTTTGTGGGAAGTGAATCCCAGGCGCAGGCGTCGGTGCGCATGTCCTATGACAAGGACAATCTGTACCTGCTCGTCGAACGGCTGGACTATGACCTGCTGTCCCAGGACACGGTGGACGTGTATCTCAATCCCAGCACACAGGGGCTGGGGGGAAACTCCCTGCGTCTGACCGTCGGGCCGAACGGCCTGCAGCAGACAGCCCGGTATTCGGGCGGGCGCTGGAAGGACGAGACGGTGCCGGGGGCCGAGGGAAAGGCCTTGCTGCGGGGGACTGTGGGCGGATCGTCCGATCAGGACGAAGGATACGCGGTGGAGGTTGTCATCCCCCGCACGGCCATCCAGGCAAACGCCAGCACACTGCGCTGTGCACTGACACTGTATAACCAGGACAAGGGGACATCGCGGATTGAGGACGGCCTCGACTCTGTGAGCCTCTCCCAGCCGACCTCCTGGCTCAAGGTCCGTTTGGGATGATCCCGGCGGAGGAAATTCGAAAGGCGGAGGCACTAATCGTGCCTCCGCCTTTTTCCGTAAGCGCGTCGGGGAATGCCGAACAGCCGGGGTTCAGGACGACAGCCATTCTTTTAGGGTCGCCGCTGTTTCACGCAGGGTGGAGAGACGCCCGTCGTGCATGAATTCGAGCAGCAAGGCATGGTTACCGCCCGCCTCGCGGAAGGCGGCCAGATACGCCCGCCAGTCCGCCTCTCCCTCCCGCAATGGATAACGGCCCCGGGCATCCCAGTGAAAAACATGGAGATGGGCGGTATGGGGGGCCAAGGCCCTGGCTGCCTCAAGATTGTATCCAAAGGAGCGGAACTGATTAGGCTGCCAGTACATTTGGACATTCGGCCGGCCGACGAGAGCGAGGAAACGCAGGGAGGAGGGATAATCGTCCGTCAGGGTGCCAGCGTGGCATTCGAGGGTCAGGGTAATCTCCCGTTCGGCGGCCAGCCCGGCAAGAATTCGCATCTCTCCGGCCATCTGTTCGAATTCCGGCCGGGACAGGGCAGCCGATCCCTTCCGCCCGCCCCACAAGCGGATGAAGGGCGCGCCCAGTGCCTCTGCCGTATCCAGCACGGGGAGGAAATCCGACGCGGGGTTGGCGCTCATCCCCAGACGGTAGTAGGAACCGTAGGCGAATACCTGGAGCCCGGCGCCGGCCGTCAGGCGGGCCACGGAACGGGCGGTATCGAGATCGCCGGGGGGGACGTGGACATCCCCGCCCCATTCGATGCCGGACAGGCCGGCGGCGGCCGCTTCGCGCAGGATGGTTTCCGGGCGTTCTTCCCGGAACGAGATGGATACCAGGCCGGCTGCAAACATGCGCGTCTCCCTTTCTAAGCCATGGTGGCGAGCATGGGGAGGGTCACTTCGTATAAGGCGGGCTCCCCTTGCCGCAGGCGTCGGAATTCCTCGAGCATGTAGCGGGACATACGTTCCACTTCATGCCCGGTGCTGCCTGCGATATGGGGGGAGAGCCAGACGTTCGGCAGGCGGTAGAACGGGTGTCCGGCCTCGGGCGGTTCCGGGCTGGTGACGTCGAGCAGGGCGGTGCGTCCCGGCTGCTCGGTGAGGGCCCGGACGAGATCCGCCTCCACCACCTGGGCCCCCCGCCCGGTATTGATGAAGACGCCGTTTGCGGGCATGAGGGAAAAGAGCGGATAGTTCAGTATTCCGGCTGTCCGGGGATTGTTGGCCAGATGGTTGGACACCGTCTGACACTCGGAGAACAGCGTCTCCAGGGAGACGCTGCGTACACCCCATTCCGCGGCCTTTTCAGGCGGCAGGAAGGGGTCGTATACCAGCACGTCCAGTTCGCGGCCGTGCAGCATCCGGATCACCATCGAGCCGATCATGCCGGCGCCGATGATCCCCACCTTGCAGCGGACATTGCCTGGAAAGCCGGCGGCGTGCCGTCTGGCGGCCTGCACTTGGCCGGCGCTGCACAGCGCCGCGGCCCCGAAAAAGCCCTTGTTGGCCAGCAGGATCTGGCTGACCGTGAACTCCGCCACCGGCACGGCGTTGGCTCCCCAGGCGCTGAATATCCGGATACCCCGGTTTAAAAACGGGCGGGCAAAGCCCTGGACCGTCCCGGCGGCGTAAAACACAGCCTTCAGCTTGGGGAAAAACCGGGCGATTTCCTCCTCCGCCAGGGCGGGCATCCCCCAGGTGCTGAACAGGCAATCAGCGTCGGCCGGCCCGGCGCTGGCAAGTTCATCCCGCGTCAGTATGGTTCCGGTGTCGAGCCCAGCCTCTTCGCGGAGGGAGGTGAGGATATCGTCCGGATACACCCTCCGGATATCTCCGGGACGGCCGATCAACAAGCTTTTCATGCGCGCTGCTCCTTTCGCCGGTCTGGGTTCCATTCTACCGGCGGCGCTGGCCGGTTGCAAGCTTCGGCGGCGGAAAAGCGGAATGTATCGATTACGCGGCTGAAAACGCCGATCCGTTCACAGCCCTTTGGCCTTGAGCTCCCGCACCAGCCCGATGTAAAACCCGGCCACATCGAATCCGGGAATATTTTTCCTGGTCAGGTCGATCATGTCCCCGTGGGAAATGCCCCGCTCCTTTTGGGGATCCACCAGCCCGAGAAAGGTGCCCCATTTGGCCGATTCCACCCCGACAAGCCCGTCGTTGTCCCCTTCCAGCGGCCGGATCAGGGTATAGCCGAGATTCAGGGGGAAGGCGGCGCTGCCCCGCTTTTTCATGCGGGACATGACGCTTTGGTACAGAACCCCCGGAACGTCCGGGACCTCGCGGTTGAAGGCGGCGCAGCTTTCGGCGGTCAAGGCGTGGATGCCGCCGTAAAAATCGGGATCGCGGTCCCCGAGCTTCCGGAACACCGCGTTGTATCGTTTGGCCACGGCCCGTACGATACCGTCTGGAACGATCTGCAGCAGGCGGCCGACGAACAGGCAGCCCCGGTGAGGGGTGTTGACGGTGGTCAGAGAGGCGACGGCGCCGGCCATGCCGAGCCGGGCGATGGCGTAGCGGGCATCCAGACCGCCCTTGGAATGGGCGATGATATGGAGCTTTTCACTGTGGATGTTTTGCAAGACCTGCTCGATCTGCTCTTTCAGTTCGGCTGCGCTTGTCTCCACCGGGGCAGCGGATTGCTGCCGGCCATAGAACACGGCGGCGCCGTTTCTCTGCAGTTCCCGGGGGATCCGGCCCCAGTAGTTGAACATCTGCCAGTCACGGAAAAAGATGCCGTGGACCAGCAGGATGGGATACCGGGTTTTGCAGATTTCGTTCTCCTTTTCCGCCAGAAAGGTCTCCAGCTTGACCATCTCAAAGCGGAATTCTTTCCAGGCGGTCCGGCAGACCTTCCCAAACAGGAAGAGGTTGAAAACCGGCATCCACCAAAACAGCAGGAACAGCACCCGCCAGAGGATGCCGAGCTGTTCCGAGGTGGCGACGATCCGGATAAATCCGTTGGCAAGCAGCAGGGCATGTACCGCCAGGGCGAGGACGCTGGTGGCGATCAAACGGGGCATGGAGAGCCCCCGGTCCGCGCCGAGGCAAAGCCATAGAAAGAGCCCGCATTCGATCACGAATGAAACGGCGGCGCAAAGCACCAGCTCATAGCCGCCGATGAGGATGGACAGGCGGGGCGGCGCCCCTTTTTCCCGTCGGGGCAGGATATGGAGAAGCAGGTAAAGGGCGGTCAGAGACAGGGCCGGCGCTATCCACGCCGGCCATGGCCAGCCGGCAAGCCCAGACAATACCGGCAGATTGCTCAGGGCCAGGAGCGTAAGGATTTTCAGTGCCCTCATCAGGATCCTGGCAAAGGTACGGCCGCCCGTCTGCATTCTGTCCCCACCCCTTTGTCAAACTCACCCTCATCCTATCATATTTTTACCTGAAAATCCAGCCGCACGCGCAAACGGCCCTCCGGATGACTCCGGAGGGCCTTACGGCGGAAAGGGCTATGCACCCATGGGCAGGAACACGATCATGGAGAGAATGAACATGAACACCGTGCCGACGATCATGGGAAGAGAGGTACGTTTGACCACTTCGATGGGGCTGCGCTTGACCGACCCCGCCACGATCATGGTGACGGCGGAGACCGGGGAGACCGCCCGCAGCAGGTTGCCGGCCAGGCCCATGGGGATACTGATGGCCAGGACGTTGATACCCGCCGCCGCGGCCAGGGGCACCATCAGGGGGACCATAGCGAAGAACAGGGCGGTACCGCTGCCGCTGAGAAGGACGATCAGGGCGGTGAGGGCCAGCAGAATCAGGGGCAGGACGAAGCCGAGGCCGCCGCCCTGGATACCGACCATGGCGTCCTGGAGCGCTTGGATAAGGCCGATGGCCTTGAGGCCGGTGACGAACACCGACGCCGCCACCAGCAGGGCCACGATGGGCATGGCGCCGCCCATGCCCTTGAAGAAGGCCTCGGTGCCGTCCAGGGCTTCCTTGGCCTTGCGGCGCCGGATGATCTGACAGATGATGGCCACCACGAAGGAGAAGAGAGTGGCGACCTCCACGCTGATGCTGATGTTTAAGTCGGTGAAGGATCCGATGAAGAAGACCACGATGAGCAGCAGGATGGGCAGCAGAGGCAGGATCGCGTACACGGTTTTGAATAGCGCGCCGCCTTCGATAGGCTTGACGTCCCGGATCTCCGCCTCTCCGGCCCCGGCCAGAGAGCCCTTGGTTTTTTTATCCATGAAACGCTGCCAGAAATAGTGGACCAGGGCCATGACCAGCAGGGTGGGGATGGAGACGATGGCGTGATAGCGGAACACGTAATCGGTAGGGGTCAGTCCTGCGAACTGGGTGGTCTGCGCCAGTTCCTCAGCAATGGCGACATTGTCGCTGCCGAGAGGGGTGGGCATGACGGTGGCGGTAGTGGCGATGACGCCCGCGGCGGTCAGGGAACTCATACCCGACTGCACCAGCACCGGAAAGAGGGTGGCCAGTAGGATGATCGCCAGATTGGAGGCGCTGGGAATGACCAGGGACAGCAGGTTCCCCAGCAGGAAGACCACCGGCACCAGGATATAGGCGGACTTGATGTGCTTGATGGGTTTCGTCAGCACGCTGACGGTGACCTCGTTGGCCCCGATGTGGCTCATATACGCCGAATAACCGCCGAGGATCAGGATGATGAAACCGGCCGAACGCAACGTATCCTTGAACTGGTCGGCAACGGCCTTGAGCGGATCGAGCCAGACAGCGCCGGTGGATGCGAAATCCTTGACACCGATACCATTGCCCATAGCCATACCGATGAACATCAGCAGGATGCCCATAAGGAACAGGGTGATCTTAATGTCCATCTTCTTGATGAGCATGAAGATTACCACCGCTACGGCGATGATGGCTGAGCCGTACATGATAACTGCGGACATATGCTTACCTCCTCTAAACTCTATCGGATCCCCTCATGGGGTTCAGACGCATTTTTCGATGCCGTTTAAAAACCAGGTGCGGAAGCGATCCTGATCGATATCCATGCAGACCTTTGCGTTGTGGGGTTTTCCGAGATATCCCTTGAGATCCACCAGGGTGCAGCCCGCGGTCATGCTGCCGGAGAGCTCCACGTCCACCGTGGTCTCCTCCATTTGGTACATGCCGGGGTCCAGCAGATACGCGATGGCGCAGGAGTCATACATTTTGAGCCCCGTTTTCATGCTGCCGCCCCGGTATTTCTGGAACAGGCAGTAGGCCATCCGCCCTACCTCGCCCATGGCGGGAAGCTTCGCGCTGTCTTCCGGGAGCACGAGCGCTTTCCAGCCAACGTCCAGCCCCGCCATGACGATGGGAAGCCCTGCGTCGAAAACGATTTTAGCGGCTTCGGGATCGGTGGCGACGTTGAACTCCGACATCACGCCCTTATTCCCCCGGGCGGCGGAGCCACCCATCATCACGATTTCGTCGATATTCCCCTTGACCTCGGGAAAGGTTTTGAGCAGCAGGGCGATGTTGGTCAAGGGCGCGATGGGCACCAGGGTCACCGGCCGGTCGCTTTCCAGAATGACGCGGCGCATGGCCTCCGCTGCGTTTTCCTTCAAAAGCAGATGGTCGTCGGGTTCCTCGAAATCGAAACCCTCCATGCCGCTGGCCCCATGGACGTTGCTCGCATCCAGGAAGGGGCGGATCAGAGGGGCGTCGGCCCCCTTGGCGACCGGCACCTCTTTTCCATAAAATTGGAGCAGGCGCAGGGTGTTGTAGGTGACCTTATCCAGGGAGACATTGCCCGCCACCGTGGTCAGCAGCCGGACATCCAGTTCTCCGCTGAACAGGGCGATCGCGATGGCGACAGCGTCGTCGATGCCGGGGTCGGTGTCGATGATGATGGGGCGTTTGTTCATAAAAAATCCTCCTTTGTGGATTCAAATGGTGATATACTCCGTATAGTGGCGACGGCCGTCCGCGTTTCGGGAAGGGACACGGGGACGAATTGTACCATGCCATGTCCCAGATCCGCCGTGGGCCGTCGGATGAATCCGTATTTTTCGTAGAATCCCTCGGTTCCGGGCGTGGCCATCAGGCCGACATATGCCCCGTCACATCCCGCGGCGTTGACATATCGCAGCAGGGATTCCATCAGCATCTGCCCGATACCGTGCCCCTGGCGGTCGGGATCGACGACGATGTCTTTGAAAAAGAAGACGATGCGGCCGTCCCCGACGATGCGGGCGATGCCTACGGCCTGTCCGTTCTCGCGGACTTCAGTGGTGAAAAGGCTGTTTTTCAGGGCGGCGGCCGCATCCTCCGGACGATAGGGGCGAAACCGCACTTTTTGCCGCAGGCGGCAGTAAGTCTCCGCTGTCAGGGCGTTTTCCACGATTGTCAGCATGTGTCACCGTCTCTTTGCTCGATTTGTCACTCCGCCCTTGGGTCACGCCAAAGTATGGGCAGAAAAGGATGCGGTTATTCCATTGCGTGGCGGTTTTCGTGGAATTAACCGTGCCAAAGGGGAATACGGGATCTTTTCCAGATTTTTTGTGCTCCAAAGGGAAGAAAAGACTGTTTAGTATGGGGCGGCTGGCGGCAAAATATGTATACTTTCATCGGCTTTGTCCCCGTGGCTTAGGGCTTTTCATCTATGATCCGGATTATAAATGCACGATCTGGGTGAAACGCCGCGTCTGGCGGACGACATTTGGGTCCCGTCGCCTCAAACACCTTGGTTTTTTGGGCGATATATGGTATACTTAATAAAATGGATAGGTGGTTTGCGGTTGTTGGCCGTATGACGAGACGGAAATCGGATACACTTGGATGATGGGAAGGGTGGAATATGAAAAACAACGGGCTGTTTCTGCGCGTTCTCTGGATCGTTTCCGGAGTACTCCTCATTGCAGCCGGCGTCCTGTCTATGTGGAATCCCCAGGCGGTTGCCCGCTTCTTTACCGTGCTTTTCGGCGTTGTGCTGCTGCTTTCCGGGCTGCTGGATATCGCGGCGTTCTTAAAATGCCGGCATGCGGTTGTGGGGGCAGGCTGGATATTGACCGATGGACTCCTCACCGTGCTGATGGCGGTCTTTCTGCTGTGCAACCAGTGGCTGGCCGGCCTCGCAATTCCGGTGATCTTTTGCATGTGGATCCTGTTTTCCGGAATATCCTCCGTCGTCCGTTCCCTGGATCTCAAACTCTTTGGAGTGCGTGGATGGGGCTGGTTTTTGCTTCTTGGAATCCTGCAGATGGCGTTGGGAGTGTTGTTGTTTATCCAGCCGGTCGTCGCGACGTTTGCCGTGGGTATCCTCATTGGCTCCGTTCTGGTTTTTCAGGGTCTGGCCGCGATCCTCTCCGGCCTGTTTTCCAGACGCTTTTTGTCCTGACACGCACATGAAGAAGCATGTTCAAATGGGTTGTAATCGGTGAAAGGAAGGATTTCTATGAAAAAACTGCTGACCTTTGTCATTGGCGCCGCGGCGGTGGCCGGAGCCGCTTATTGGGCCGCTAAATATCTGGCGGGCTGTGAAAAGCCGGAGAGCATCTATCCGGATGCCCAGCCGCAGGATGCGCCTGAACAGGATGGTGTGAGCGCCCCTGCGGAGGCGGAGGCTGTGGAACATCCGGCCGAACCGGATGGAGAAGATGTGTCCAGCCTGTAAAGCAACGCCCCCGGTCAGATGGGACCGGGGGCGCTGCTATCTTAAGGAGCCTTTTTCACATATGGCCGGCAGGCCATTATGCCATCGCTCGCTTGACAGGCGGATGAAAATGGGATATGATTACAGAAGCAAATTTGCCGCTGTGGTGGAATCGGCAGACACAAGGGACTTAAAAATTGAGCACCGGAACGGGAAACCGTCCGCGTGAATCGCGTCAAATTCGGTGGAACTCCCGGCTGCGGGACAATGCCGAGCGAAGCCCGGAAATTTTTCGGGAACGTGTAGAGACTTGACGGCGCGCGCCTAAGGACGTGGGTCTATGGCGAAGATAAAGTCCAGACCACAACGCTTGGAACGGGCGGCTATGGCAACATAGTGTGGCATGAAAATCCCTCGCTGGCAACAGCGTACCGGTTCAAGTCCGGTCAGCGGCACCACGTCGGGGCAAGCGACATATCGCTTGCCCCGACTTTTTTCAAAAGTCAGGGCGCGCTCATTTTGCTGCCCCTCCTTCTCCGCGAAAAGTCACGCTCGGCTCGCCTGTTCGGTTGCAGTTGCTTAAAGAGCCGCCTGCGCCCCTCGCGACGGCTCGCTGTCGCTACCAACTTTTTGCGGATTTGTGCCTTGCGGCGCTGGAGATTCATTTTGTCTCACCTTTACAAAGTAATGTCGAAAGAAGTCGATTGCTGAAAAGCAGTTGACTTCTTTTAATTTTTATTGTATTTTATTAATGGAATCCTTACTATGGGAGAAATAAAAATGGATAAAACTCACAAGTCCAAATTTGAAGTCTTTACAACAAAATTAGATAATTACAAAATTCTTGGCATTTCATTTGCGGCTATTGATCTGAGAAAGCTGGGTGAATTATGGTATATATGAAAGAAATCAGTCTCTGCGCAATTTAATAGATGAACACTCAAAAATAGGTGATCGTGAAATAGGGACAATGTATCCGTCTAGTCCATCTTCGCAAAATGAACCGGAAAATTTTTTGGTCGGTGGAATAGTGAGCGGGGTCGACGAGGCACCAGAAGGCGCGTGTATCATGGGTTTCTCCGCTTCGGAATTCCTTGTTGTCACCCATAGTTGGTGTTCGTCAGAACAGGAATTAATGGATTCCGGACTTATTGTTGAAACCATTGGCTATGCACACAGTGACGAAGTGAAAATACCAGACGGTTATGAACGGTATAAATATCCGATTGCCTACAGGGAACGTTGGAATTTTAACGCAGATGATAATAAATTCCGTATGGAGGTCTGGTTTGCGATAAGGAAAATATAATTTAAAACAATTCAATCTTGCGGAAATATACATTTTTATATGACAGCAATTGTGAACATTTCAATTCCTTTTGATTTTACAAGCCCGATTTTTTATCTCACCTTTACAAGGGAATGTCGAAAGAAGCGGATCGTTGCAAAAACCGATTGACTTCTATTTTTGTTGATATAAAATACATATAAAATCACAACATGAAGGAGATGGACAGAATGGATCAGCTCATTGAAAAAGTAGTTATTGAAGGAGCCGAATTTCAAATTATCCAAAAGCCCGCGACTTTGTATGCAGGGTATAGGGCAGAGACCGATAATGGGGATGAAGAGTCGAACGTCGATACATCTCAACTTTTCCAGGCTGGTTATAAAAATATAAAAAATAGTTTGACACCCGATTCTATGCTTTGCCTCAGTATAAATTACAAGGAGTGCAATCATGGACATAATGCGCGCCGTTCCCTTATGCATTGTCAGGAAACATCGGAAAGAAATCAACCCGAAGGGATTACGGTTCTTGAATCCCCCGCATGCACTATGATAAAAGTGAAATCAACAGAAGCAACATGGAAGCTGGTAAAGAAAATTACAGGAGAAGATAACCCTCAATGGCACATGGCCCCGCTTTTCGGTTTGTGTGAAAAACTGTTTTGCAATGAGGAAAGAGGATTCGCCTTGACGCCTGATTTCAGCGACACATATGAAATCGAATATTATAATGCGGACGGTATCAATTATGCTGGCATAAGCGTCGTAAAACTGTAACCCCAAGTATTCAGACGGCTGGTAAATGTAAACGGAACTGCCTGTGTGAGAGTTCAAATTGCCGTGAAAAAACGGCAGGCAATCTTTTTTATCTCACCTTTACAGACATGCGGTCGGCAATTCGTAACGGATTGCCGGCCGCTTTTTCTTGTATAGCTCGACCGTGAGCGGATCTTTTTTCTTTCACCGTTCTACGTCGGAGCAAGTTTTGTATCGCTGGCTCCTCCTTTTCAGCCACGCTCGGTTCGTTGTCGCTGCTAACCGGTTGCTGGCAGGAAGACCCCTATGAAGGGCCATATCGATTTTAACCGCCTGATGCAAACACAGAATCCGGACCTTGCCCTAACAGGGCAAGGTCCGGATTCTGTGTTTGCCCGTCTATTTTACTCGTCCCGGTTTTCGCCCGGCCGGTTGAGCATCGTGTGAATCACCCGTTCCAAGATAATGGACAGGCTTTCCTCGACGCTCTTTTCATTCATTTCGGCAATATCCTCGTATATGACGGATAACTCATCCGACAATTCTATGGTGTATTTTTTCATAAATCAGACTTCCCCCCTCTTTCAAAGACAAGTTTGGCTACATATATCTATAAAATGGTTAAATTCTTGTAAGGGGGAACCATTTTCTTCTTTTCGGATTATAGCATAGTTTCTTCGAATTGTAAAGTTCAACTTTACATATTTATTCTCTTTAACTAGGTATACTAGTTGGGGTGAAAAATATGAAAAACGGGAATTATCTATCTAGAGATGAGCTTTACACAATTGTTTGCAAAAATATCAAAAAATACAGAACTCAATGCGGTCTAACACAACAGGCATTATCGGAAAAGATTGAAATATCTCACGAATACTTAAGACAATTGGAATCCGTCAAAGGTCAGAAGGATTTTACGTTTTACACGCTTTATAAAATAGCGTTGGTTTTAGAGGTACCTATAGATGATTTTATGAAACCATAAGGTTAATTACGGTAAGGACTATATGGGTTCGTTGGTTTTGGTCCGTTCAGCGGCACCACGTCGGGGCAAGCGACATATCGCTTGTCCCGACTTTTTTTCAAAAGTCAGGGCGCGCTCATTTTGCTGCCCCTCCTTCTCGCGAAAAGTCACGCTTGCTTCGGCTGCGGGCTTGCAAGCGCGCCCGCAATGCCTCCGCTGCGCTACCAATCCGCAAAAAGCCACGCTCGGCTCGCTGTCGCACTAACCATTTGTTGGCAGGAAGGTCCCCATTATGGGCAACATCGATTTCATACGCCTGATGCAAACACAGAATCCGGACCTTGTCCTAACAGGGCAAGGTCCGGATTGATTGTATGTCCGTCTTATTTTACTCGTCCCGATGTTCACCCGGCTGGTTGAGCATCGTGCGAATCACCCGTTCCAAGATAATGGACAGGCTTTCCTCGATGCTCTTTTCATTCATTTTGGCAATGTCTTCGTATATGACGGATAACTCATCGTTTAATTCAATGGTGTATTTTTTCATTTCCCCACCCCATATGAACACTATCGCCTTCTTATATATGAACATTATATAGCTCATAATAAGGACCGTCAAGGGGTGAGTGTATGATAATTTACAACAAGCTTTGGGTCACGATGAAAAAGAAAGGGATTTCAACGTACAGACTGCGCGAATCTCACGGATTTAACACAAAAACGATAGCAAAACTCAGGCAAAACGGGACTGTTACTACGCAAACATTAAACAAACTTTGTTCTATATTGGATTGTGGACTTTCCGATATTGCCGAGTATAAAAAAGACTGAGCCTGTCCGCCCGCCTTTGATAAAGATGCAGTGTTCGGATCTAAGCGCTGTCGGTGCACCAAAAATCGGCAAGATTCTTATAAATCTTGTCGATTTTGTTAGGGAAAACACCGGGGACGCTGACTCACCATTTGGGAAAATACGAGTAGAAAGAGCCGAGAAGCCCGGATTCTTGCGAACAGCCTATAAAGGTTTTGCCTTGTTGCTTCTATTTTATTGTGCCATAATAAAATAGACAGGTGATTTTATGAAGAACGCTATACGAAAGCTTGGGCAAATTGCTTTAACGATTTTGATTTTGCCTATTATAATCTTATTTTTTCTTGTTTGTCTGGTCTATCTGCCCATCGATTGGTTAAGATATTTACATTCATTTTATTACAAAAACACAAAAGAGAAATATCATTTATTTGGTGGGCTTAGTCCCTATTTTCGCTTGTATAATACCATAGCTCAGAATCAACTGCCAATTGCATTTTACCGGGACACGGATATTGAGATAAATTCTTACGGGTATTTTGTTTACAAAAATGTGATGATTATAAATGACTATACATTTGCTTATGATGAAGAAAGTAAAACCGTATTGTTTTCACAAGATGATGATTGGGTGACGTTTGAAGAGAAAATCGCCATAGAAGAACTCAAACAATGCAATAAACTCTTAGGGGAAGACGTATGCAATTGTGTGGTTTTTCTTATAGATAACAAGGAAATACCGGAGGATGTACGATTGGAATTCGGACAATATAGATTCAAAAAAATAAAACAGAAGGATTGTTTATCGGCCCTCCGGGATATTATCTCGGATGTGGATATGGTTATCTAAATGTTCGGTAATGTCTATGGAAGGTTTACTGCGCAAGGATTCCCCGTCGCCTGTCATGAATCAGTAAATCCTTCTTGTAACCTTTTGGCAATGAGAAAAGACAGTCACTCGCCTCGCGCGTCTCATTTGTGGACGATTCGCTTGGTGAACCGTCCCCTGCCATAGAACATACGTTCTTGTCAAGCCCGGAGAATATAAAAAAACAAGCTGGAAATTTACCAGCTTGTTTTTGCCGCTGTGCATATGCGAGGGCCGGTCGTCGAAATGTGCTGGATGAAAAACCATAGGCTCGACTGTGGGGACAGTCGAGCCTATGTCGTCCGCATGCCTGTTTCAAAACGAGGATGCGGCTGCTATGAAGTGCAACAAAAGTATACACCCGCATCCTCAAAAAATCAAGGTTCTTGGAGAGGATGTGTAAATTGGGAATTCTGGAGGACGTGTTTGTCGCGGCATTCAACGGGGAGGCGTTTCCCCCTATACCCAGGTGGGTCCAGTGGAGGCATGTTTCGGAAGGATTATCGCATTGTGAGATTTGTTTGAATTTGGACCGGCGATGGTTTGCGGATGACCTCAAGCCCATGCTGCCGCAGCACCCTGATTGTCATTGTATGGTGGAGCCGTTGCCGTATGAGCGGGTGATGAAGGAGGCGGCGGCTGAATGCAGGTACAGTAAATTTGACCCGTATCTGTTCGACCCGGAGGAAACGTATAAACATAAAAAAGGTGATATGTTTAAAGACTGGGGCTATAGCATCAAGGATTCAGAATGGCTACGAAAAGAAATTGAAAGGCAGGGACTGGAAAAATATATTGCAGGACAGTATGCTTTAGGAGAATTGAATAAAGATGGCCAAAGGACAAACATACGAGTTAAATTGCCGCGTAAAGACAAAGAGGGAACGGTTTCTTTTAAAACCGGCTGGATGGTATATCCACACGGGGTTATTAAATTAGTCACACCATATGGAGGTAAATAAGATGAAAGAAATGGATTGTATTGAAGTCATCGCGGAAAAAGAATGCTATAGTAAAGAAGGTGTCCATAAAGGGATGCAGGGCTGGGTTTGTCTTGACGATTTATCAAATGGCGCTTTGCTGATTAATTTCCCTCAATGTGGCGAAAATGAGGATATTGCGACTATTTCAATAAAAGAAACTGATATGAAGCTCATACCACGTATGGACGCGAAAGTCAACGAACGCATCCGCGAGGCTTGGGACGAAGGAAATCCGCCATCTGAGAGTTAAGCGCATTTTGGCCTCGCTTTCCTTTTCCGGGCGCTATAAAACGTTATGGAGGGAAACGGAATGAAAGAATACGATCTCGTTGAACTACTCGTGGAGAAAACAGGCTACGCCAAGTATGGTGTTCACAAAGGGATGCAAGGATGTGTTTTCGATTCGCGTAGTATGGATGGTTCCTGGCTGATCAATTTCCCGTTATATGGCGAAAAAGGGGATATTGCCACGATATCCGTGGAAGAAACCGATTTAAAGCCAATCGACTGTTCAAACGCCAAAGTCAACGAACGCATCCGCGAGGCTTGGGGCGAGCAAAACATGCCCACGGAGCACGAAATCGATTGGTCGAAGTCAAAGACGCCATACGAAGAGCTGTGGGAAGCGCAGGGCGGATAGGCAAACCGCCAGATCCGCACAACACGCACGTTTTGATGCGGGTGGCCTTTGCCGGACGATATGACACAGGTGGAGGGGAATAGAATAAAAGATATAGGCGGCATAGAAGCCGTCGTAGTACCCGATGGCTTGATTCCCGGTGCTTTATATGATATACTGACCAAAGATTATATCCTAAATAGAGATAAATGTATATCAAATGCTGGCGGATGCGCGTTTCAAACGGTTGCGAAGAGGACAAAACGTCCGGTATTTAGATCAAGAACAGGAGGGGGCATATCATGCCAAAGCTCGGCTTCTCCATCCCTTTTTCCGGGTTTAGCTCAACCACATTCATCAACTGCCTCGCGTCGGTTTACCTGTACCTGGAGGGTATAAGCGCGAAGGCCGGGAACGTGACATTCTGCAATGAGTGGGAGAACGGACAATGCAACGGCTGCGGGAACTGCGCTACCAAACCGCAGGCCTTGCAGGAAAAATATTTTTTCCTCTTTGATACCATGTGCGGTCACAGCTCACTGCGCTGCCGCTTCGATGGAACGCCCACCGAAATGGAAAAATTGATCAACGACTGCGATTTTTACGACGGCGGCTCGGCGGATAACATCGGCTTTCTGTTCGGATTTACGGGTTATCATTATCGCACGGTCACGGATTCCGCCGCGTTTAGGGAGGAAATTGCCGCCTCTATCCGTATGAATACGCCCATTATCGCAAAGCTGAAAGGAAACAGCGTTCCATTTGCGGTGATAACGGGATTCGATGGGGACAAAATCCTTTGCCCCGACTTCCGGTGCGCACAGAAATCGCCCGACCCGGAGGTTACATATGCCGGTATTGATTCGCTGTATATCATTGGCGATAAGACAGAGCCGACATATACGCTCGTGGACGGGCTGAAGCGTATCGAGAGGGTGATGGACGATAATCTCCGTGAGGGCCTGTGGGACGGCTATATGAAAAAGATCGGAACATACGGTTCCGACAGTCTGGGCGAAGACAAGCCCGAAGGACGGAAAGAACGGATGAAGCGGCTTGCTGCAACCATGTGGCACACGTTCAACTGTCATAATTTTGCCGAAGTATTCCGTATATATCTTGGAGACAGGCCGATGGCTTATGTATATGATGGCGTCGGGGATATGAAAAGGTTAGGGACGCCCGTTCTCTGTGAACCCCTCGGCACGATAAGCCAGCGCTATGGATACACGCATGATCTAGCGTGGTCGCTTATCGGGCTCGATGAATGCATCGACTGGAACGACTGGAAATCCCATTATTACGGAGACATGCTTGAAGTTATTGTTATGAAGCTGAAAGAAAACGATGAGGCGGTTCTGGAATGCGTACGCGAAATAATCAAGGCGTTGGGGTAATTCTGTCTGTATATCCGCATCATCAGGGTTCCGCCGCGATGCCATGTACAGAAAAGAAGCGCCGCCCTTGGGCTGGAAGGTGAGGCTTTTGAACAGAACGATATGGGATATCGGGGAATTTATTTTTGTGGAGGACCGGCCGGAAACGGCGGACGCGATCATGGTGGTAGGCGGCTCCTATCCGGAGCTTGCCGAGACGGCCGCCGATTTGTGGAAAAAGAATTTTGCCGCGCGTATTTTTATCGGCGGCGGGTTTAGTATCAAAACGGGTAAATTTCCGGGGCCTCTCTCAAAACGGGATATGTATCAACGGAATTATGAGACCGAATACGATTTTTACAAGGATGTGCTGCTTTTGAACGGCGTGGATGGCTCCGCGATTTTAGGTGAAAACCGGTCCACCTTCACGCGCGAAAATGCGGTCTTTGCCAGGCAGGTGGCCGATGAAAACCGGCTCGGGCTCCGGAAGGCTTTACTGGTTTGCAAGGCTTTTCACGCGCGCAGAAGCCTCATGTTTTACCAGGCCGCTTTTCCGGAAACGGATTTCCTGGTCATACCGTGTGCAGTGCATGGTATAACCAAACGAAATTGGTTTCAAACGGAATACGGGGTTCAACGGGTGCTGGGCGAGCTGGGCCGGTGCGGCAGCCAGTTTGATACGGCCGATATCAACCGTTTCCTTCGGTGAATATGGCGGACGGGGTGCGTCCTTTCCATTTTTCCTGTTGTCCGTGTGCTGCTAAATACGTCTTTGCCGGGACAGGCGTGGGATCGCCTGCCCCGCTTTTTCGTAGGATGGGCGGCTGCCGTCCAAAGGGGAAAGATCACGCGGCCTGTCTTCTGTGTGTACACTGAAACAGGAGGTGGGGCCCATCCACGGCAGTCAGGCATTCAGCGAGGTGACAAAGGCCTATCTGTGCCGTTTTTACAGCATCCTAGACGAGATGATCGCGAAGATGACAAAGGCGCAGCCCACAGACAGCCTGTCCCATACCTTTATTGTGCAGATGATCCCTCATCATCAGGCGGCGATTGATATGTCGTGCAACATCCTGCCATATGCGACCTTTCTTCCGCTGCAAACGATTGCAAGGAATATTATAACGGAACAAACCCAAAGCATTGAGAAAATGCAGCAGATTTTAGACAGGTGCGGTGCTTTTGTCAATTCCGAACAGGATGTGTGCCTTTATCTAAACCGGTTCCATACAATCACGGAGCGGATGTTTTCTCAAATGCAGAAGGCGTGCGCGGACAATGACATCAATGCCGACTTCATGAGGGAGATGATCCCGCATCATGAAGGGGCCATCCGGATGGCCCGAAATGCCCTCTGCTATCCTCTCTGTCCGGAACTGTTCCCCATTTTGCAGGCCATCATCGTTTCGCAGGAAAAAGGGGTGTGTGAGATGAAGCGGCTGCTCCGGTGCATGTAGCCGGGCGGAAGCGGCCGGCGGACGATGCCGTTCCCTTTCCATTTGAACCGCCTGAAAGAGGAATATGGCTGAATCGCGATACGCCGCCAGCTTCACACCAAAGCTGGCGGCGTATCGTCCATCATTAGGCTAGCGCAGAAAGTTGAGAACAAATACAGAGGCAAGTATCCCCGGTACGATCATCCCCACGATGATCCCTAGAGCGACTAGCCATAGAAACTTCTTCATGGGGATGTTGTTTTCTTTGCGATAACGATAAGCGCGGACGGCGCTTATTGTTAACACAATATAGAACAGTACGATGACGGCCGGTTGTAGGATATCCAATGCGCTTATGGATAAACGAAGCATGTCCCTTCCCTCCCGTATATGTATCGGAATTGTACAGCGCCGCAGGGCAAGTACCCGGCAGCGGAAAAACCCATCCAAATTTCAGGATACCGGAAAACCGCCCGGATGTCAATGCCCCGTTTACAGCCGGTATTGTCTGATTTACAATTTCAGAAATCCCCAGTCCGGCCTTTGCCCGTTTTTTAAAGAAGCAACCACCGGTTGCGGGGATTACAAGGCCGCTTGATAGACTTTCTCTCTCCCCGGGCGTATAATGAACCCGGAAAAACCATAGAGGAGGGGTTGCGTGTGTGCGTTGGTGAGACCATCTATCGTCTTCGCCGCGAACGAAATCTGTCGCAGGGGGATCTGGCCGACAGGCTGAATGTCTCCCGTCAGTCGGTGTCCCGCTGGGAAACGGGGGGTTCACTTAGATAAAGATACCACACCAATCCCACGCTGACTTTTGCTCAACCGATACAGCCGGAGGGCTGGATAACAAGAAAAGGCGGTATGCGCCCCGTGG
>ERZ856578.3651-NODE-3651-length-22434-cov-133.855839_pt1 | contig 22434 bp, 19 predicted proteins | sample MGYA00514384_ERZ856578 | MGnify/ENA primary metagenome ERZ856578 (study PRJEB29103, sample SAMN06111958) | human gut metagenome | biome: human gut; feature: ankylosing spondylitis patient; material: healthy_person | host: Homo sapiens | place: China:Hangzhou... | reverse complement strand
AGCTGCATCCCTTCGGTGAAGGCCGAAAAAGCGGCAATCTGGGCGGCAAGCTCGTTTTCCGACAGGCACTCGTTAAAAAACTCGTGCTTTTTGGCCATCGCCTCGTACTGCAGAAACTCGTTGTAGACGGTCTCGGGCAGGCCCAGCGTCTCGATCAAATGCGAGTATGCCGCGATATGCACCGCTTCTCGGCCGGCAAAGCTCGAGAGCATCATGCGGATTTCCGGTTGAGGGAACTGCGGCAGATAAGTCGTGACGTAGGCTCCCGACACGTCGATGTCACCCTGCGTGAAAAACCGCAGGATCTTCGTCAAAAAATCGCGTTCGGAATCCGTGAGCCTGAGCTGAAAGTCCTTGACGTCTTCCATCATTGGCACTTCCGTCCAAAGCCAGTGCATTTGTTCACTTTGAACGAACGCATCGTAGGCCCACGGGTAGGCAAAGGGCTTGAAGTAATTGCGGTTGCCCGCGAGTTTCAGTGCGCTTTTCTGCATTTCTTATCCTTCACAAGCAAGGCAGCCGGTGTCGTCGGCCACAGCCCGCATATCAATTTCGTCCTCAAGACGCCGACGGACGGCAACCTGGCCGACCTTGTCGGCTTTTCTCAGCTTGTCGCTGCGGCAGTAGTAAAGAGACTTCAGCCCCTTCTTCCAAGCCATAAAGTGGCAGGCGTGCAGATAACCGATCGGCACATCGGGTGCAAAGAAGAGATTGACGCTCTGGCCCTGGTCAATATAGGGCTGGCGATCAGCTGCCAGTTCAATGATCCAACGCTGATCGATTTCCTGAGCCGTCTTGAATACTTCTCTGACCTGCTGCGGCAAATCCGTGCGGTGTTGCACGCTGCCGTCGTGGGCAATCAGATCACTCCAGACTTCGTCCGTATCGAGACCGAGTTCAGCCAAAACGCGTTTGAGGAAGCGATTCTTGACGATATGCGCGCCGGAAATCGTGTCCTGCCGGAAAACGTTAGCTCGAATCGGTTCGATTGACGGGCTCGTGCCGCCCGTGATCAGCGACGACGAGGCGTTAGGAGCCACGGCCATCCAGTGGCTGAAACGACGGCTGACGCCGGCAGCGGCCGCATCGGGACATGCTCCGCGCTTTTCACACAGAACCTTGTCGGCACGCTCGCATTCGTTTCGGATGTGGCGAAACATCGCCATGTTGGTCACTTTTGCGACAACGCTCTCAAAGGCAATGCCGTTTTTCTGCAGATAGGCATGGAAGCCCATGGCACCGAGCCCCACACTACGCTCGCGCATGGCGCTCAATCTCGCACGCGCAATCGTGTCCGGAGCGTGATCGATGAAGTATTGAAGCACGTTGTCGAGAAATTCCATCACGTCCTCGATGAACTGAGGCACGTGCTTCCATTGATCGAAATACTCCAGATTCACGGACGAAAGACAGCAGACGGCCGTACGCTCCTCGTTCGTGGGCAAGAAGATTTCGGTGCAAAGGTTCGATCCGTTGATCTTGAGCCCCTGATCGGCAAGCCACTTGGGCAACATGCGGTTGGCCGTATCGGTAAAGACCAGGTACGGTTCGCCGGTGTGCATGCGCATTTCCAAAATACGCTGCCAGAGATCACGTGCACTTACCGTTTCAACCACTTTACCGGTGGCCGGGTGTTTGAGCTCCCACGAATCGTCATAGTCGGCATCACGCATACTCGCTTCGATCTTCTCCATGAAGGCGTCGGAAATATTGATGCCATGATGCAGATTGAGTGCGCGCATATTGGGGTCGCCCGTGGGCTTGCGCATCTCAATGAACTGAACGATGTCAGGATGATCAATCGACAGGAAGGCCGCGTAGGACCCGCGCCGCGTCGAACCTTGACGATACGCAAGACAGGCCGCATCGTAGACCTTGAGATGAGGCATAACACCCACGCTTTTGTCGTCAGCATTGCGAATGCCCACGTGAATGCCGACGCCACCGCCGAGCATCGAAAGCCAGTTGACTTCGGAAAGCGTATTGACCAGCCCTTCGGCCGTATCGGGCATGTAGCTCAGAAAGCACGAGACCGGCAGACCGCGCTTGTTACGCCCGAAGCTCAAAACAGGCGTCGAAAAACTCAGCCAATGGCGACTCGCATAGTCATAAATACGTTGCGCATGTTCGGGATTGCTCGCAAAGCTTTCCGCCACAAAGGCGTAGCGTTCCTGCGGAGATGTTTCCCCTTCTCGCATATAGCTTTCGCGCAAGCGTTGCAGCCCCAACTCGTCAAAAAGCGCATCGCGCGATAAATCGATCTGAACGGACATAACTGATTACCCGGCAAGAAAAAAGAGCTAACCGCTGATGCGCGGCGCCTCTGATTTAGATGTTCGAAAAATACTATATGGCGACATGTTCGATCGCAATCACACAATATGCTGTTGTCTTTGCCGATGACTCGGCGCCAACCCGTTGATACAGCGGCAAAAATTGTCCCCGCTCTCAAAACAGCAAAACACACTTTTTGCCTTTTTCGACTGCCAAAAATGACAGTCCACGTCTTGTCGCGTAATGAAAGCCACGTAAAGCGTTCTTTTTCTACCGAGAAATAGAAGTTCAGCAGTAGAAGGAGGTAGAATGCGGGTTTTCCTGCTTGTGACGGGAGGGGTGATTGTTCCTGTCATTTTTGTCTGCCAAGTACAAGAAACTTTGTGACGCTGTCGGCAAAGTGTTTCGTCGCAATCCGGACCGACGTTCTGATTTCGCGCAACGTTCCACAACATTTTCCCTAAAAACAGATCACTAGAAAGTTTGCTTTCCATCGAACTTTCATCAAGTTTTCATTTGCTCTGCAGATGAAGCACCTAAACTCTAGGCCGTCTCTTTCCTGCCTAAAAAAAACAACAAGGACAGAGCGCATAAGTAGCCGTCACCGCTTTATTGTCGTTTGAGCGCTACAAAATCAAACTCTCGGAGCCAAAGTCGTCATGGACTTTCTTAATCATCTCGTCAGTGAGATCAACAGTGTCCTTTGGGGCGTTTTCTGCCTGATTCCCTTGCTGTGCGGCACGGGCATCTTCTACAGCATCAAGCTTCGTTTTGTGCAGGTACGCAAGTTCGGCCTCGCCACGCGTTTACTGTTCGGCGGCGCCACGCTTTTTGGCAAGCGTGCCGATAAAACGGGCATGAGCTCATTCCAAGCTTTGGCTACCGCCATCGCTGCTCAAGTGGGTACCGGTAACGTTGCGGGTACGGCCACTGCTATCGTCTCGGGCGGCCCCGGCGCCTTGTTCTGGCTGTGGGTTGCCGCCTTCTTCGGTATGGCCACCATCTTTGCCGAAGCGGTGCTGGCTCAGACCTTCAAAGGCAAAGACGCCAACGGCCACGTGGTCGGCGGTCCTGCGTACTACATCACCAAGGGTATGGGTGAAAAATGGCGTCCGATGGCCGTCTTCTTCTCTATCGCCATCATCATTGCTCTGGGTTGCATCGGCAACATGGTGCAATCCAATTCGATTTCCAACGCCATGCACACGGCTTTCGGCGTTCCGCTGGTCATCACCGGTATTGTGACAGCCATTCTCGCCGGTGCGGTTTTCTTCGGCGGTGTCGCCCGTTTGGCGTCTGTGACTGAGAAAATCGTTCCCTTCATGGCCGCCATTTACATCATCGGCGGCTCCTACGTCATTGCTTGTCACGCCGGAGAACTTGGCAATGCGTTCCGTCTGATCTTTGTGGCTGCATTTGATCCTCAGGCTGTTATGGGCGGCGCACTCGGTCTGACGGTTGCCAAAGCCATGCAGTTCGGCGTTGCCCGCGGCTTGTTCTCCAACGAAGCCGGTATGGGTTCCACACCGCACGCTCACGCCGTTGCCAAAGTAGAGCACCCGGCCGAACAGGGGCTCGTCGCCATCTTCGGCGTTTTCGCCACCCTGATCGTTGTTACCTTCACGGGCATCGTGATTCTCGTGACCGGCGTACTCGACTTCCAGAGCACCGGCATTGCGCTCACTCAGAAGGCTTACAACGTGGGGCTGGGTTCGTTCGGCGTAAGTTTTGTTGCTATCTGCCTCTTCTTCTTTGCCTATTCAACGATCATCGGCTGGTACTTCTTTGCCGAACAGAACGTGCGCTTCCTCTTCTCTGAAAAAGCGCTCCTTCCCTATCGCGTGATTGTCTGCGCCTTCATCATTGTCGGCGCCACGCTCAAGGTTGATCTGGTGTGGGCACTGGCCGACCTCTTCAACGGCCTGATGGTCATTCCCAACTTGATTGCATTGATTGCTCTGCACAAGGTTGTCGGCAACTGCCTTGATGACTTTGAAGCCAAGTTGGCCAAATACGAGAAGACACAACAAAACATCTCTCACAGTTAACGAGAGTTTTGCCGCAGGCAGTACGAGGCGCTTTCTTCACGAATGCGCCTCGTTTTGCATCTGCTCACGGACATTCAAACCGGCTCATCACACGGGCATGGTCATGCAAACGATTGAGGACCGTCTCAATCTCCGCACCCTGTAGCAGTTGCGTCTCGGGGGCCTCGTCGGCAACCGCACGTAACCAAAAACGCTCGCGGTTTACAGCACGATCGTATTGTTGTGCGGCCATTTCAGAAACCAGCACAGCCCCGGCTTCGAGTCTCTCGCGACTGCACTCGATGATTGCCTCGGCATACGTTTCGTTGCGATCCATCCAATGGAATAAATGCTCGGGCGCAGCAAGACGGTTCGACTTGCTGCGATTGCACTTCGGACAAGCCAGTACAAAGTTAAATGTCCTTGTATGCGCGAATCGCGAGTACGGCAAAAAGTGGTCAACGTCGCAACTGGAATCCAACTTGCGACCGCATTGACGTCCTCCCCTGATTGAAATCAGAGGATTCCTTCGGAGTTGCTTACGCAACTCCAAGAGGTTGGTTCTCGCTGTTGGCGCTGGAGTTTCGTTCAAAAGGAACGTTGGCTCCTGCGCTCACTTCACGAGCGATGCGCTTTTTATCGTGTGCGCTCGGACCTGTCCGGCCCTTCCTCCTCACGTTTATTGCGCCGACAATGTCGGCATTGTTTTCATACCCGCAACCGATGCAGCGAAACTGCGACTTCTCGACGTACATAAATCCGATTGGTACGATCGTCCTTATCAAACAGGAATTCGTAGCCTTGCATGTACTGCAGCGGATTTTTCTTCAGAACTCGCGTCTGACAGTCCTTGACCAACCGATCGAAATCCTTCTCAAAACGCTGCGCCTGCAAAAATGTCAGCCATTGCGCGTCTGCCGGACACAACCGTTCCTGAAAAGCCTGAATCAGCGAAATGACAAGCGCGTTGCTGCCGCCGAAGCTTTGTCGCAACACAGCGTCTTGACAGCACTCTTGTCGGCTCGCGGATAGGCTTTGGCTTGTGGCCAATAGATGCGCAAAAACTCAAGCGCCAGCTCGCGATAGCTGATCTCAAAAACTTCCGCATCAGGATGATTCTCAAAAGGAATTTCTCCTGCCTTGTTCGTGACGGCCAGCACCAATGCCAACTTGTAGGTGGTGTTGAGATCGTTGCCAAGTATCAGCTTCTGAATCGAAAGCAGAAAGTCTTCGACTGACAAAGTCATTTGAGAGGTCCACAAACGTAGAAGACACCGTTCGGACCATTGTACCTTCATCCCGGACCACGAAAATACGGGCAAAGCACAACACCTTGCCCGTCAAGGAGATTGCGGTTTTCCGAAGAAGTTGCCTTCCCGGAAAACCACCTGAGGAGACAAATTATTTGCCGAGTACCTGAGCAGCGGCGTTTTCACCGGCCAGGCGACCGAACGTGATGGTTTCACTGATCGAGTTGCCGCCAAGGCGGTTCTTGCCGTGCACGCCACCCGTGACTTCACCGGCCGCATACAAGCCGCCGATGGGCTTGCCGGAGGTGTTGATCACCTGCGTCTTGCCGTTGAACTTCAGGCCTCCCATGTAGTAGTGGATAGCCGGCGTGATTTCGATGGCGTAGAACGGAGCCTTGTCGACCTTGAGCTTGGCATTCAGACCTGGACGGTTGAAGTCGGGATCCTTGCCGGCTTCGGCGTACTTGTTGTACTGAGCAATTGTCGCTTCAAGGTTCTTGGGATCGATGCCTGCGTTCTTAGCAAGTTCCGCCAGCGTCTTGCCTTCCTTGGCAAGCCCCAGTTCGAAAGCCGCACCGGTTTGCTTAACACTCTGACGAACCTTATCGTCAAAGATTTCAAAAGCCGTGCCACCGGTTTGCTTCGACACAGCAGCACTCGTCACGTCGCGCGTGGTGAGTTCGCTGATAAAGCGCTTGCCTTCGCGGTTCACAAACACAGCACCTGCTCCGCGCACCGTTTCGGAAACAATCACGGGGCTGCCGACCAACAATGTCGGATTGAGCTGAATTTCCTTGGCATCGACCACAGCCGCGCCAACCTTCTGTGCGAGCACCATGCCGTCGCCCTGGCTGCCCGGCTGATTGGACGTCTTCACATCCGCGCTGATGTCCGGACGCAGCGACTGAACGAGCTTAGCATTGGCGCCGATGCCGCCCGTAGCCAAAACCACAGCCTTGGCATTGATGCGATACAGGCCCGAATGCTTGCCTTTGATGAGCGCACCGGTCACATTGCCCTTGTCGTCGGTATAAAGCTTGACCATCTTGGAGTTCAAGCGCAGATCAAGATTGGTTTCCTTAGCGTGATCGCGGAAGAACTTGGAAAGATACGGTCCCACGAAAACGCCGCCCGCAGGTCCGTGCATACGAGCTGCCGAGGCACCGCCGCCGCGGCCGACATGCGAGAGCACAGCACCGCGATCGGCAAGCCACTTGATCGAATCAGCTGAACGTTCGGCCAGAATCTTGGCAAGCTCGGGGTTGCTCACGTTCTTGCCGCCCTTCATCGTATCTTCGAACATCAGCTTGGCATTGTCCTCTATGCCTTTTTCCTTCTGATAAGGAGTGCCGGCCGCATTCATGCCGCCAGCTGCAAGCTGGCTGTTGCCGCCCGGCACCGCCATCTTTTCGACCATGATGATGTTCTTCACACCGGCTTCCTGTGCCGTAAAGGCTGCCACAAAGCCTGCCGCACCGGATCCGACCACCAGAATATCGGTGGTTTCTGTCCGTTCGGGCTTGGCGTTGTCGTACTTCGTCAGATCTTCATACTGAGAAGCCGGCTTGGCACCCTTGCCGAACTTCATATCCTTCATGGACGGGAAATCATGACAGTTGGTGCAGTACGCAACGGAAGGCGTATGGCCGGAATGGCAGGCCGTGCACTGAACGTCACCCAAGTGACTCTTGTGCGGATTGGGCTGATGCGGCTTTTCCGTTTTCTTGACCAATGCGTTGGGCTCGTGGCACATCACGCATTGCTTATTAATTTCCGTTTCCGAATCACTGACCTTGTCCGTGGTGTGACACATCTGACAAGAGATTCCCTTCTGGTTATGGGCGCCCGCCAAGAACGAGGCTTTGTCTCCCTGCGAATAGGATTTCGTCATTTCGGCTGAAAATGCATAGGCGCCGGACGACAAACCGAGGCCGAGAATAACCGCACTCGCCAAAATGGTCAGTCGTTGGAATTTCATCTTTCTCTCCTTGCTTTATTGTTTAGCAAATCCGAATCCCTCTCAGAAACTCGAATTTTTTCGGCAAAGTCCAAAATCAGTTGGGGAGCTAATAATTTCGGACTTCTTACGGGCATGTTAAGCTTAGGAAAAGAATTCATCCATCAGTCTTTTTCAAAGGTTACGTTCGGAATTTCCGAATGAATCGCACCTTTTTTGCTTTCGCAATGCAGCACTTTTCCTTAATTGATCTCAAAACATTTCACGCCGTGGCCGACGAAGGCAATCTCACGCGAGGAGCTGCACGAGTGCATTTGAGTCCCTCGACCGTCTGCGCCCGCATCAAAGGACTCGAGTCAAGTTTGGGGGTGCCTCTTTTCACGCGATCGGCACAGGGTATGGCGGTAACGCCTGCCGGCGAAATCGTGCGGCAGGGAGCTCTTCGCATTGAGCGCGACATTGATGGCATGCTTCGCGATCTCGAGCCTTTTGTGAGTCGCGAGGCCGGAACGCTTCGGATCGTCTCTAACTACGGCGCTGCCATGAACTTTCCGGCCGATGGGCTGGCGCGTTTTTTGAAGGCTCATCCTGACGTTTCGATCTCTCACCATCGCTGTTCTTCACGCGACGTGGTCGAAGCCGTCGCCGAAGACAGAGCCGACATCGGCCTGAGCGCCTTCGTTGGCGATTATCCGGGCGTTACTTTCATAGACTACGCCCGCGACGATCTTGTGGTGATCGTAAGCATCGATTCCCCGTTGGCGCACCGTGAAGCATTGGATTTCGCCGAATGTCTGAACGAGGACTTCGTCTCCCTGAGCGAACACGTCGAAATGCAGCGTTTCGTCGACGAAAGAGCTAGAGAACTCGGCCACAAGCTCGTTCCCAAGGTTCGCGTCTCCAATCAACCAATCCTCTTTCAGATGGCCGCCGCAGGTGTTGGAATCGGCATTGCCAGCCGCGTCGCTTTCGAAGCTCAGCCCCACCCGCGCGCCCGTGCGGTAAAGCTCACCAACGCCTGGGCGCAGCGCCACATTCGAATTGCGATCCCTGCGCAAAAGGAACGGCAGCTTCGTTGGGCCACGGAGCTCGTCGAAGCGCTGAGAAACGGCACCAATTTCACAATCCCTCAATCAAACTGAATTTTTTGAAAATTGACCGCTGTTTCGCTCGGCTAAAATCGGGCGCATTACCAAAACAACCGTCTCAAGCTTCGTTATCAGCTCAATTTCGAAACCACCGTGAAAACCATCGACAACCTCGAAGCGTGGGAGGTGCTCGTCGTTGCCGCCCGTACGCGCAGTCTCTCGCGCACCGCTATTGTCCTTGATCTTGATTTGCCCAAGGTCTCGCGCCTTCTTCACAACCTTGAAGAAGAGCTCGGCTTCGCGCTCTTTGACAAGTCTCACCGTCCGATCGCACCCACGCCGCGCTGTGCCGAACTCGTCAAGTCGGTCGAACCTCTTGTCACCGGTTTTCGCAATCTGGAAATCTTCACCCGCAATCATCTGACGGACAAACTCACCATTCGCTTTGCCGCCCCCATTGAGCTTGCGAGATTATTTTTCTCCGAAGCCTTACTGCACTACTCGAGCGACCACCCCGATGTGGAATTTGCGATCCTGCCCGAAGTTCATCCGGATGCGATCCGGACAGACACGGTTGATGCCATCGTCGCCAACCGCCTTCCGCTTGATGGTTCCGGCCTCGTCGTTCGGCAATACAACAGCTCCTCCACGCCGGTGTTCGCCACACCCGAATACCTGAATAAACACGGCATCCCCAAATCCCCCGAAGACCTTTCCGAGCACACCGGACTGCTGCTTAAAACCGTGGCTCATGACCCAACGGACGTTCTGTACAACGTCGGTGGCGACTGCGCGCCGATTCACTGGAAAAACACGTTCATGACGCACGACCAGATGAGTTTGAAGCAATTGCTGCTCAACCATCAGGGCATTACCGTGGACCTCTATGCCGGCCACGTACTCGAGGAACTTCAAAACGGAACGGTTGTTCCCATTCTCGAAGGTTGGGAGCGAGAAGTCTGGACAATGTGCCTGATCACTCGTCTGGAAGACGAGCGCAATTCCCCGAGACTGCGTGCGTTTGCCGAATGGTTCATGATCACTCTCGGCACTCGGATGCGAAACTTCAGCAAGCTCGCGCACATGGCCGCAACTGTTGCGTTCGACCGTGCCCGCCGACAGTCAGGCAATTGAGCAATACCGAAGAATCGCCCGCGCTGCGCGTCTTCCGTCGGCCACCGCCGTCGACACAAAAGCCACTCCGCGCACAGCATCACCCCCGGCGTAAATTCCGGCCACGTTCGTCGCGTTGTTGTCATCCACGCAAATGCGGCCTGCGTTATCAAATGCAACGCCGCTGCCGGCCAACCAGGGAATCGGTTCCGGCCTAAATCCGTAGGCAACAAAGACAACATCCGCAGGCACTTCGAGTTCTTTTCCGTCCCCATCCCTGCACAAAACTGCCGACACAATGCCGCCGGCAGACACGAGACGCTCTACCTGCAACCCGCAAAGAATCTCTGCTCCCTCTTCTTGGGCCTGTTGCAGTTCACCAACCATAGCTCGCAGTGCTTCTCTCGGCTTTCTTGCCACAGCCGTCGCCGAGGCCGCCCCTTCTCGAATCGCACAGCGCAAGCAATCCACCGCCGTATCGCCGCCGCCGAGCACCACGACGCGTTTGCCTTTTACATCCGGCATTTGGTTCGACTCACCGAGCGCTCGACGACTGACTGCTCCCAACAGCACCATGGCAGGCAACACCCCAGGCAAATCCTCTCCCGGCAGTGACAGACCGACGGCGCAACCCGCGCCGGTGGCCACAAACACCGCATCGTTTTGCCGACGAATCGACTCGAAGTCCAGCTCCTTGCCCAATGTCGTTGCCATCACCAGCTTCACGCCCAGTTCGTTTAAGAGCGCTCTGCGCCGCGCAACAACGTCTCGCGAAAGCTTAAACGGCGGAATGCCGTAGGAAAGAAGCCCGCCAATATCCCTTTCTTTGTCGTAAACCGTCACATTCACGCCGCGTCTGGCCAGATAATCGGCGCAAGCCAGCCCCGCCGGTCCTGCTCCGATAACCGCTGCTTTGGCAGGCACTCTCGCGCGACGAATGCCGGGTTTGAATCCGTGGTCAAGCGCATACTGCGACACCGCGCGTTCGATATCGGGAATCATCACTGCGCCTTCGGCTTCCTGCATGGAGCACACACGCTCGCAGAACCGTTCGGACGGACAAACCCTTCCGCAGATTTCAGGCAAGGCGCCTTCCTGCAGCATCAATCGAGCCGCACCATCCACATCGCCCCGACTCAAAAGAGCCATCCACTGCGACACACGGTTACCCTGAGGGCAGACCGAGGTGCATCGACCGCATCGCAAGCAACGCGAGCTCTGCCTGACAGCCTCCCGAATATCGAGCGGCCGCCTGACTTCTTCGTAACCGACGAGACGTTCAGCGACAGGCACGATTTCGATTCGGCCGCGCGCCGGCATCGGAGCCGTCTCGACAAAAGGCGACGACGGCAGCAACGGGAAACTCACTGCTCGTGAAGGGCAAACTTCGGCACAGGCACGGCACTTGATGCACACTGAAACGTCAGCGCTCGTCAATTTTCCCCTTCTGAGATCAATACCCTCCGGACAAGCGTCCGCACAAATGCGGCAGTCCACGCCATGCGTCGCATGCACGCAGGCTTTGGGATTGATGCGCGGCACAAAAAGGCGATTCAATCGGCTCATCAGCCCGATTAGGGCTCCCAGCGGACAGAAATTGCGGCACCAACGTCGCAGCACCAGCAGTTCCAAGACAAGAAATGCCGCAAAAATCAAAACTTCCCAGCCCGATTCATTGAATTGGAACAACCGCGAAAGTGCGATCACCACGGCAAAGGTCAGACCGACGGGGCAGATCAAGCAGAACACAGGAAAGCCGAATACGGCACTTGAGGCCAGAGCACCGGCAAGAACAGTCAAAGGACCGGCGTCTGCAGCCTGCCGCTTTTGTGCTGCCACTTTCTTTACCGCTTCACCCGCACTGCAGCTTGAGCAGCCGGCACACGATGAAATGCCGCACGTTTCCGCGTGCTTGTCTTGTGTCGGCTGTGCCGGCAGAACAATCTGCCGTTGCGTATCTTCCTCCGCAACATCTTCTTCCTTTTCTCGTCTGCGCCCTCCCGTTTTCAGAAATTGCAGCAAACGGGAAACGGACGGAACAGGACAAAGCCAGCCGCAGAAAAAGCGCCCGAAAATCACCACCAGCACGAAAAAGACAGCCAGAGCAGCAAGCGCTCTGGGCAAAATCGTCTTTTCGGCAAGCATTGTTTCAAGAGCGCCCAAGGGGCAAATCGCCGCAATCTCCTTCCAACCGAAGGAGGACAACGTACCCCATCCGGTGTGCCAGATCGTTCCGACAACCGTGAACAAAATGAAAGCGACGGGAATCAGCGTACGCAGCCAAGACGACTTCAGAGGCTTTTTCATTTTTGAGCCTCCTTGTGAATCGGATGAATCACAACTCCCCGTTGTGAACCGTCCTTAAACGACTGCAGAACATTAGCCGGACACACCTTCACACACAAACCGCAACCGTTGCACTTATCCGCATGAATCACCGGACGGTTTCGGGCGTCCAGCGTAATGGCCTTGTATTCACACTCGTCGTAACAAAGCCGACAAGCCCCGGTTCGAAGCGCAATGCAACGCTCGGTGAGTTCGGCCACACCCACCTTGACCGTTTTGGGATCAAACATTTCGATGGCATGCGTCGGACACACCCGAGCACAGTCCTGACAAAAGTCGCAGTGTCCGAGATGAAAATCAAGAAAGGGCGTACGGACATGGATGAGCCCGTCGGAAAATCCCGCCACCGAAATCACATTCAGATGACAGACGCTGCGGCAGCGGTCGCACCGAATGCAGCGCGCCAAGAATTCGTCTTCGCCGACACTGCCCGGAGGACGAATCAGCTCGCCTGATCCCTTCGCGCCGCGCACGCCCGCCCCCAGGGCAAGCAACGCCGTGGCACCGACGGCACCCGCCACCACCTGTCTGCGCGTAACCGCTTTGTCGTTTAGCTCGGACATTCCTGCAGCATGTCTTCTATCGCACCCTTAAGCGTGAAGACGAAGCCCTCGAGGATATATGACCAACCCTTGTAGAAGGGTGAAACGGGGCAGGCACGGATATCGTCGCAAAAACGCGAAACCCAGTTTTCAATATGCGTTTCGATAAACGTCTTTTGCAGCCGAAGAACATCACACGCTTCGGCCTCCTTACCTTCTTCAAAAAGCTTGGCCGCGCGGCCGCTCAGATGTGCCAGAAACTGAATCTCCAACGCAATGTGGTCTTCATGCAGATCACAATCTTCGCTTTTGACGAATCCGTACTTGTGGTACAGCTGACGCACGGCCTCATAGGCATCCTGCATCACCAACCGCGTCGGACTCGTGTAAACGGACTCAAACGGATAGGCCGCCACCTGATTGACAACACCGGCACCCAAAAAAGCGCGGGCAAAATCAGCTGCCGCTGTCTCCTCCTTATCTTCCCCTGCGCCGTCTGCAAGCCAATCCGCAATCATGTCTGCGCCTTTGGCCGCACGTTCGTGAAAATTCCACGCATCCCGATCTTTCATCACCACATCCATATAGGCCTGCTTCATTTCAAAAGCAAAAGCCGAGGCAATGACTTTCCCAAGATCGGCAAGTGCACGGCATTGCGAGTCACGGTTGGTCAACATGATTTCCTTTCTCATTCAAAATTCAAATAGCGCTATCGCGCGAAAAAACTCCAGGCAGCCGACCCGAGCCGCAGCACAACGATTTGCCAACCCGCACAACCGACTAGGGCCGCAAACAGAGCCGCGGTAAGCGCCACTCTCGATTGTCTGGCCAACAACGTCAGTCCCCATGGGAGCACGACGCCCGCACCTACGGTCAGCCCCCAAAACCAGGTCGCCAGATCGCCCGTCAGCACGCGCGAGGCCGTCGGCTCCACGGCATCGGTTCTGCCGACAATGACAAGGTAAAGCGCCAGTCCGAAAACAGCAAAACCGCCGGCAGCCAAACTCACCCGCCTGTCGAGTGCGTAGCCGTGGACGGCCCCAACCAATCCCATTGTCGCAACCCCGATCAGCGCCGCATAGCCGAAAAACGGCAACACGATGCTCCACGTATTCCAGGCAGCGCGCCACGGCATGACGTAGTTGCTTGCGTGAGCCATCAGTACCAGTGCGGCAGCAACGGAAGCGATCAGCGCCAGCTTGCGGCACGTTGACTCGTATGCGGCTCGGTGGATGGCCGCCAAATAGGCGGCGCAAGCCGCAAGCGCTACGATCCATGCAACCCCAAGCTTGAAAATCGAGGAAGCGGGATTGGAAAAGGCCGCAAATATCAATTGCGGCCTGCCCAACTGCATCAAAGAAGTGCCTCCCAAAGCCAGCAATGCGATACAGGCCAGCGCGCTTGCCAGCGTAAGCGACGGAACAGGCGCACTGCGTCTCTCGAGCACGGCGACCGCGCCCGAAAGACCTGTCGCGGCGGCGGCAAACACCGCCGCAAGCACTGCGGCAAAGCCGACACCCATATTCAACTCCGATCAGAGCATCTTCGGAGGATTGGGCTGCCAGGGAGCGTTCTTCTTGTGCAGGATGTAACGCACCGTGGGCTTGTTGCCGCTATCGGGCATCGAGTGCACGTTCTCGGGACCGGCCGCTGCGATCGCCTTGGAAACATCGCTGTTGGGGTCATCAATGTCTCCGAAGAAGCGAGCGTTTGCGCAGCATACCTTCACGCAAGCGGGCTTCTCGCCCACCTTCTGCAGATGGTCGCAAAGCGTGCACTTCTCGACCACCTTGGCCTGCGCATTGAAGCTGCGTGCACCATAGGGGCACGCGGCCATACACATCTTGCAACCGATGCACTTTTCCTTGTCAATCAGAACCTGACCGTCTTCCTTGCGCTGATAGGTGGCCCCCGTCGGGCACACCTTCACACAGGGAGCCTCACGGCAGTTTTGGCAAACGGACGGTAGAAAATACTGCTGGATGTCTGGGAATTTTCCGAGCGGTCCGATGGTGAGCACCTTGTTGTAGTGCACACCCAGCGGAATGCTGTTTTCATTTTTGCAGGCAACTTCGCAGGCATAGCAGCCGATGCAGCGATCAAGATCGATAACCAATGTCTTGTGGGTCATCTTTGTTCTCCGTTGTATTTTTTATCGGTCTCAAGGCGAGGGCACCAATGGAATGCCTAATGCCACTTCCAGTGTCCTCATGCCTTAAGACTGAATATCTCTCAAACTACGTCACCCTTTAGAGCTTCGGATTAGGCGTCGTATCCGTGGGTTTGGGCATCCACGGTGCGAAGTCTTCCGGCTTCTGCCAGATTCCCTTCGGTGCGCCTTCCTTGGCCTTGCTGATGCGCACCTGAATGCCTCGCAGCGTGTAGGTGCCGACCATATCGTTAAAGGGAGCGTCGTTCTTCGTGAGAACATTGACGTTGCATTCCGTCCAGCCGTGCGTCTTCGTGTAGAGCGTTTCGGGGAACCAGAAACGTTCCATATAAGCCGTCTCCGGCGGAATACCTTCGGTCACGCGAACCTTGCCGCGTGTTTTGCCGCGCTTGGATTCGATCCAAACCCAGTCGCCAGTCGTAACGCCGTACTTGGGCGCCGTAACCGGATTGAGCCAGATTTCGGGAACGGGATAGATCTCGCGCAGATACGGGATATTGCGCAACGTACCGTGGTGGTACATCGGCAGACGACCGTTGGTGAGCGTGATCGGGTAATCCTTTCGCGTCTCTTCGGTGAATTCGGATGGCGGCAGGTAGTAAGGCAACGGATCGTAGTCCTTCTTCACCGGCGGCACCTTGTCCAAGGCATACGGTTTGCCGGTGCGACCCAGTTCAATAAAGACCTCTCCGTAAAGTTCCAATTTCTTCGAAGGCGTGCCGAACCCCACGGGCTTGCCCGTCTTCGGATCTTCCTTCTTGTAGACGTAGTAGCTGTTCCACTTTTCATACGGCATGAAGGTGTAAGGCTGAACCTTCAGGAATTGCTTCCAGGTCATGCCGATATTCTTCAGACGGCCGTCGAGAAGTTCTTCCATCGAATCCCAGTAGGCCAAATCACCCTTCATGAAGGCCGGATCACACGCGCGCTTGCAGTTTTCGTTGCCAAGTGCCGCGCAGCGCTTGATGAGTTTCGACCAGAAAAGCGTTTCGTCTTCGGTTTCCCAAACGTGGGCCACAGGCTGGCGCGCAAAGACCATATTGAGCGCTTCGACCAGCATGTTCGTTTCGAGCCATTCGGTCGCGGGCAACAGAATGTCGGCGTACATCGAGAACGATGTCGGATACATGAACATGTGCACGATCAGATCGACGTTCTTCATAGCCGGCAACCAACTCTGAGGATTGGCGTTTTGCAGCATCTTGTTGCCGGAGCGCTCGAGCCAAACCTTGATCGGATAGGGTTTGCCGGTGAGCATGGCTTGCAGCACGGCCGAAGGTTGCGCAGCATCCCACTGCATAAGCCCCTTGTGTTCGTTGCTGCCCAGACGCTTGGTGAGCTGTCCCTTGGGAAGCAGATACGAGCAACGCGTTGCCAGAGATCCGGCGGGCACCACATTGGTCGTCGGGTTGCGCTGCATCAGAGCGCCGGGGCGTTCCACATTACCAGCCAAGGCATTCAAAATGACAGCCCCCATTGCCGCCTGCACGGAATTGGGCGTCTGGTCGGTCGCAACGCCGAGAGAGATACCGGCCGGACCATCGCAGTACAACTCAATGGCCTTCTTGATCTTTTCAGGATCAAGCCGGCACTCTTTGCCTGCAGCTTCCAACGTCCACGGTTCGCTGCGCTCGCGCATCATCGTAAAGCCCGTCTTGTAGGTCACGCCCTTGTATTCAAACGTCCCCTCAAGCGCCGGATCAAGCGCATCATCCCACGGATAAGCAATTGCCTTGGGACTGTTGGTCTTCTTATCCCAAACCGTAAAGGTCTTGGCATCACCCTTAGGATCCAAGTCGCTTGCTCGAAGCATCATCTTCGTCTTGGCGTTGACCAGATACGGCAAATTGGTCCAACGCATGACGAAGTCTTCGTCGTAGAGCTTGTTGGCCATGATATAGCGAATCCAGCACAGCATCAGTGCCACGTCGGTACCCGGACGAATCGGCAGCCAGACATCGGCGCGCATAGCTTCCGGAACAAAGCGCGGATCAATGACGATCGTGCGAACGCCCTTGGCACGCAAACGCACGATGGCGTTGCCACCGGTGGCCGGACTGCTGTTGGATGAATCTGTACCCCACAGCACCAATGTCTTCATTTCCGTGTTGGGGTTGTAGATTTCGCGCGACTTTTCGTCAGCAATTGAAGTATCAGGACCGCCGTACATCATGCCGAAAGCAAGCGTACGAGGCAGATAACATTGTGCGCAGCCCGGCTCATAAAAGTTCGGGGTGCCAAACGCATTGGCAAAACGAGGGATACCACGGAAGGCCGGGTTGCCACCGCCGCCCGTCGTTACGAGCACAGATTCGGCGCCGTATTTGGCACGCACTTCCATCATCTTTTCAGCGATGGTATCAATGGCTTCCTTCCAGCTAATGCGCTTCCACTTGTTTTCACCGCGCTTGCCCACGCGGATCAACGGATACTTGTTGCGCTCCGGATGGTAGAGCGCATTGATGCCCGACAAGCCCTTGGCGCAGATTGCACCATGCGACATCGGGTATTCGGGGTTGCCCTCAAGCTTGACAACGCGACCGTTTCGGACATGAGCCAAAACGCCGCAATTCTGAATACAACCGCGGCAGCACGTCTTTACGATTTTTGTATCACCGCCGGCAGAGGCTTCAACTTTAGCTGCCGCCCCGGCAGCTTTAGCATCTTCAATCAAGCCGATCGGAATCGTCTTGTCAATTGCAGCTGCCAGTCCGCTAAACGCTGTCGCCTTGATCAACGTTCTTCTTGAGGTCATCAGGGACTTCATTGCCTGTTCTCCTGCTTTTGTCATGACGCGCAATCAAAGCGCAAACAGCACGCCTTGAGTGAGCATTCCATTAGAGGAAAACGGCTGCCGGTTGTGGGTGTGGAGTCGAAAGGCAAAGACTGAGCGCTTTGTCAGTCTTGTCCGGCAGGTTTTCCCGGGTCGAAAAAAACTTCTTGAGTTTTTATTGTTTTTTGCGAAGTCTCCGAACATTTGCCTGGGACAACTTCAAAAATCCGCAAGCTATGTTGTGAAAAATGAAAGTTGTCCGCTACTCGCGCCTTTCTCTCGGGAAAGCCCTATCTCGAAATATTCCTGGACACGCACCGGTCGCTCTGGCTACGCTGCCGGGATTGGTCGTACAACATCACGGCGCAGAACATCGGCGGCTACTTCTACGACAAACCGTCGCGAACCTTGCCTGTTTTCGTCAACTACAACAAAGACGAAGACGCCATTGCCTACGAAGATCACTTCGTATCGGAAAACCATATGGTGGCGCTCTCCAAGACCAAACGCAAAGTCAATTCGAGCGACGCCGATCACATCTTCAAGCGCACCGAAGAGGACAAGCCAACTCGTTCTACTTCTTGGGCAAAATCAACGCCGAGGGCGACCCGAAACCGGTCAAAGTTGACAGCGGTACTAATGTCTTTGAGATCAACTACCGATTGCATGTGCCGTTCGAAATGTCATCTACACCTATCTCACTTCGTAGAGACCGTTTTACCAGCACGTATACTTGCTACCCATTATTAAGAAGGCACAAACACAATGAAGACCATTGAAGTCGTTGCCGCCATCATTGTCAAAGACAGCAAAATTCTTGCCACACAGCGCGGCTACGGCGAATACAAAGACGGCTGGGAATTCCCCGGAGGCAAAGTGCAGCAAGGCGAAACCGCCGAAGAGGCGATCGTGCGCGAAATTGAAGAAGAACTGCGCGTCACGATTCACCCCGACAAGTTCGTGACAACGGTCGACTACGACTACCCGAACTTTCACCTCACGATGCACTGCTTCCTGTCGAGCATCACGCAGGGCGAAATCGAATTGGTCGAGCATGAAGCCATGAAGTGGCTCACCCGCGATGAACTTGACACTGTAGATTGGCTTCCGGCTGACATTGAAGTTGTGGAAGCACTCAAAAAGCTTCTCTGAGCCTGTCAATCTGAGAAACAAACGCTCGATTGAGAACCGACATTGGGATGCGTTCCTGTTCCAATCGCAGTCCGTCTTTCTGCAGTGCTTCAAAAAGATCCGCTTCGCCCGAGGTAACCCTCGGGCGAAATTGCGATCAACTCTGCGGAACCCTCAACAGCCGAATGGTTGCAGCGTGAAAGCTTGCTACTGCGGCGTGCACAGACAATGCGCATAGAGCGGCATACTGCCGGAAACCGTCTGCCGCAGGCGTTGGACGGGCTCGAGCACCTGCACGGCAGGAGTCGTCAAACGCATTGCTTCGGCAAAACCTGTTTCGACCATGGCGCGGCGCATCAGACGCATTACCATCACCGAAAGCCCTGATCCGTCGCGCTCGATGAATTCAGCCTGCGCTCCGGGAACGTTGGCCATCTCGGCGGCTCTGGCGAGCGCAACATCGAGACCCCCCAACGTATCTGCCAAGCCCATATCAATCGCCTGACGCCCGGTAAAGACGCGGCCCTGCGCAAGCGCTGCCACCTTCTGCTCGTCCATCTTGCGGCCCTTGGCGACCAATGAAATGAAATCGCGATAGATGCGTGCCACCGACAGTTCCATCATCTTTCCGTACTCGGGCGTCACGGACTTGAGCGGATTCATGGCATCGGCCAAGGGCGACGTCGCAACACCGCCCGTGCCAAGCGACAGACGAGAGATCGCCTTTTCAAAGGTCGGCATCATGCCGAAGACACCGATGGAGCCGGTGATGCTCATCGGATCAGTCACGATCGTGTCGGCGCCGAGCGCCACCCAATAGCCACCGCTGGCAGCATAGTCACCAAAGCTTGCCACCACAGGCTTGCCCGCCTTCTTGACAAGTTCGAGTTCACGGCGAATGAGTTCAGACGCAACCGGACTGCCGCCGGGGCTATCGATGCGCACCACCAGCGCCGCATAATCGGGCGATTCGCGCACGGCTCGGATACGTCGCACGGCATCGCGCTCGCCGGTCATGCCGGGGCCGTCGCCGCCGTCCTTGATTTCACCTTCGATCGTCACCACGGCGATGCGTTTGCCGGAAGGCACCGTTTCAGCGGCTTCAAGGTAAAACCGGTAATCGAGCAACTTTTCTTCGGTCGCACTCTTCCAACCCATGCGGGTGCGCAAAATGTCAATCACCTCATCGGCCGTATGTACCGAGTCGATCAAGCTCTGATCGAGCGCCACACGACTCATGTCGCCCTGCGCCTTTTCAAGAAGATCCGGATAGGTGGAGATCACCTTGTCGACGATGCCCGGCATCAGGCCTCGGGAAGACTCGATGCTGGCGGTGTATTGCCACCAGATGTCCTTCATCCAAAAGCGATCTGCTTCAAGCGACTCTTTGGAAGGAGCCGAGCGCACGAACACTTCCGGAGCGCTCTTATACTCGCCTGCACGATAGACGTGCACCGTAACACCCAGTTCCTTAAGCGCACTGCCCCAATACAAACGGGTACCCGAAAGGCCCTTGAGCATCACGCCGCCCATCGGGTGTACGAAAACTTCGTTGGCGTGTGCGGCTACCGCGTACTGAATCTGACTGTAGCCCGTCGACCAAACGGTGATCTTCTTGCCGGCGGCCTTGACACGATCCATCGCCGCACCGATTTCGCGCAAGGAAGCCAACCCAGCCTTTTGCAGATCCTGCACGCGGAAATGCACCGCCGCGATGCGCTTGTCGTCAGCCGCAAGCGCCAGAGCGCGCGTCACATCTCGCAGACGCGTAAGCGAATCCGAACCGTCGACCATGGAGGAAAACGTTCCCTGGCCGTCGAAATCGTCTTCTTCGACAACCTGCCCCGACAAGGTCACCAGCAGCACGGCATTGTTGGGCACGCTCACGGGCTTTTCGTAGAAAAAAGCAAAAACAATCGCGCCGAGAATCAGCAAAAAGACCAGGTTCAGGGTCAGACGCCTCAGAAAATCCAACCCGCGCCAGCAAGTCTTCAACACCTTCAGCATTTGCGTCTCTCCTGCCTTAATTCGGTCTCATGCCGGCCTGCGAGCGAGCGTTACGCACGCGACGGGCCAGCTCAACCAGGGAATCGACTGCAACGTCGGCCCAGGCGTGCGCCTGCATGCGATGCGGTTCGCGCTTGCGATAGCCCGCGCACCAAACCGTCACCATGCCGAGTTTCTTGGCCGTCTTGAGATTCACGGGGCTGTCTTCAACAAAACCGCACTGCTCGGGACGAGCCTTGAATCGCGCCGCCAAGCCGGCAAAAAGAGTCTCGTCAGGCTTGCAGCGCCAGGTTCCCATCACTCGCATATCATCGGCGCTTACCACCGCATCAAACAGATCGGCAATGCCCAAGAGCGGTAAAAGCGCCTTGATGTAGCACTCCGGACCGTTGGTTACCAAAACGCGCTTGCCTTTTAAGGCCTTGAGACTGTCGCGCAGTTTGGCGCGGCTGAAGTCTTCGGGCACTTCTTCGGAAAGATCGAACCGGTGCGTGGCCTCAAAAAACTCCTCGGGGGCAATGCCATGGTGCTTTTCCAGCCCTAGAAAAGTCGCACCGTAGCGCGCCCAGTAGGCGTGCTGAAGGCGGCGACCTTCTTCAATCGACACGCCGAGCTTTTGCGCAATGAACGACTCCATGCGCAGATGAATAGCAGCAAACATGCCGCGGGAAGATTCATAGAGCGTATCGTCGCAGTCGATCAGCCAGACCTTGACGCGACTCAGTCGCGCACGGGTCTGTCCGTCGTCAGCGTTTTCAATCGGTTTGTTGCGGCGTTTCTTGTTATCAGTCATCGGCCGAAATCATCGTACCCACCCCCTGCGGAGTGAGAATTTCAAGAAGTAAACAGTGATTGACGCGTCCGTCAATGATGTGCACGCTGCGCACACCGTTGCGGGCGGCCGACAGCGCAGAAGAAAGTTTGGGAAGCATACCGCCCGAAATCGTGCCGTCCTTAAAGAGCGCATCGATCTCAGAGGCCGTCAGTCCGCTTAGAAGATTGCCCTCGCGATCGAGCACACCCGGCGTATTGGTAAGCATCACGAGTTTTTCGGCCTTAAGCGTTTCGGCCATCTTTCCGGCCACCACGTCGGCATTGATGTTGTAGGCCAAGCCGTCTTCGCCCATGCCGATGGGACTGATCACCGGAATGAAGTGATCCTGTTCGAGCGCCTGAACGAGCGACGGATTGATTTCCTCGATCAAACCCACCTGACCGATGTCGTGATACACGTTGGGGTCGTTGGTGTCCTGCAGCTTCATGCGGCGCGCCTTAATGAGGCTGCCATCCTTGCCGGTCAAACCCACGGCATGCCCGCCGAAGGAGTTGATCATTTGCACGAGATCGCCCTGCACCTCACCGCACAACACCCATTCGACAACTTCCATCGTCTCGGGATCAGTGACACGCATGCCCTGCACGAATTCGCTAACCTTACCCACGCGATTCAAGGCACTGTTGATCTGAGGGCCGCCGCCGTGCACAACCACCGGGTTCATGCCGACAAGTTTCAAAAGCACCACGTCTCGCGCGAAAGCGCGTTGCAGTTTCGGATCCGTCATGGCGTTGCCGCCGTACTTGATCACGATCGTCTTGCCGTGAAATCGCTGAATGTAAGGAAGAGCTTCGGAAAGAACTTCAGCTTTGAGCGAAGCGGGCACCAAATTGGTGTTGGGGGCGGAAGTCTGCATTGTTTGTCATCCTTTTTTGACCAAGGGGATTTGCTTCCGAACGAAAGGCAATTCACTTGCGTGCC
>ERZ856578.3649-NODE-3649-length-22455-cov-3.537716_pt1 | contig 22455 bp, 19 predicted proteins | sample MGYA00514384_ERZ856578 | MGnify/ENA primary metagenome ERZ856578 (study PRJEB29103, sample SAMN06111958) | human gut metagenome | biome: human gut; feature: ankylosing spondylitis patient; material: healthy_person | host: Homo sapiens | place: China:Hangzhou... | reverse complement strand
GAACAGGATAATACATCAGGTAGTTTCTACCGTTCAAGGAAGAAAACAAGTCCAAACGGTTGGTTCGCGTCAAATCATTAAAGGATCATGGAAAAGGAAGGCGGGATGAGTGTGCGGAACATCGCGGTATTGGTGTCGGGCGGCGGAACCAACCTCCAGGCTCTACTGGATGCCGAGGCGGCCGGGGCTATCCGGAACGGCCGGATCGTCCGGGTCATTTCGTCCAAGCCAGGCGTGTTTGCCCTGGACCGGGCAAAGCGGCACGGTATCGAAACCGCCGTGGTGGAACGGAAGGCCTGCGAGTCCCCGGAAGAATTTGACGCGGCCATCCTGCGGGAGCTCGAGGGCTGCGGTGCCGATATTGTAGTACTCGCGGGCTTTCTTTCGATTCTCGGCCCCACGGTGATATCCCGCTACGAAAACCGGATTTTGAACGTCCATCCGGCTTTGATCCCCTCCTTTTGCGGAAAAGGGTATTATGGGCTACGGGTACATGAAGAGGCGCTCCGGTACGGCGTCAAGCTGACCGGCGCGACGGTACATTTTGTCAGTGAGGTGCCGGATGGCGGTGCGATTCTGCTGCAAAAGGCGGTAGATGTCCGGCCGGACGACACACCCGAATCCCTGCAGCGCCGGGTCATGGAAGAGGCCGAATGGCAGCTCCTGCCCCGTGCTGTCTCCCTCGTCTGTGAAGGACGGGTGCGGGTAGAGGGCCGGATCGCCCATATCCTGGACGGGGATGGGAACCGATAAAAACGTATGATTTTATAGCCACCCAAGCCCTCGGGGCCGCAGCCCCTTTATGTATGGGCGTTGGTTCAAGTGTCGGCCAAAACCACCCGGGGTGCCAGGGGGTGGAACCCCCTGGCACGTCTTTGCCCCGTTCCTACCCGATTAGCCTCGGGCAAATGCGGAAGCATTTGCGGGGGCCGGGGCAGGCCACGTATGATTTTGACGGCGGTCAGCCCGGCCTTCTTCGCGTTAAGAAAGAAGGTGGCCCTCAGGCCAAACTTTCTATCCATATGTCCGCGCATAAAGAACGAATCTTGCAGAAAAGGAGATTCATGCGCGGCCACCCACTTTTGCCCAGAGCCGCAAAAGAATCGTTCGGTTCCCGAACGATGCAAAAGGTCTCCCGGGGGCCTTGCCCCCGGTCCCCTAGAGAATCGGCCGATTTTCTTTCATATGAAAGTCGGCGGGTACGGAATCTTTTGAACCAACGCCATACAGAGAAGGGGCCCGAGGCCCCCGGGAATTTTGGTGGCCATAATTTTATAGGAGGACATGCCATTATGCAGAATCGGACATTGACCGGGGAACTGGGCCGGACGAGCTATCCGGGCCGGGGCATCATCCTGGGCATGAGCGGGGACGGGCAAAAGGCCGTCATCGCTTATTTCATCATGGGACGGAGCGAAAACAGCCGCAACCGGATCTTCGTAGCCGACGGAGAAGGGCTGAAGACCAAAGCGTACGACGAGAGCCGGCTGGTGGACCCGTCCCTGATCATCTACGCGCCGGTGCGTACGGTAGGGAAAACCGTCACGGTCGTGACCAACGGCGACCAGACCGACACGGTGGCCGATTTCCTGCAAAAAGGCCGCACCTTTGAAGAGGCGCTGCGCACCAGGGAATTCGAGCCGGATGCCCCCAACTACACCCCCCGCATCTCCGGCATAATCGAGCTGGAGCAGGGAGGCTTCTCGTATACGCTATCCATCCTCAAGAGCGACCGGGGCAATCCGGACGCCTGCCTGCGTTTTTTCTACGAGTATGCACCGGTGGCCGGACAGGGTCATTTCATCCATACCTACGAGCAGGACGGCGACCCGCTGCCCTCTTTTGAAGGGGAGCCTGTGCCGGTGGAGATCGCGGGGGATATCGACGCCTTTACCGAAACGGTTTGGAACAGCCTGGATACGGATAATCGAGTCTCCCTTTTCACCCGGTTTATCGACCTGAAAACCGGCGGGACAAAGACCCGTATTGTCAATAAGCACGAGGGCTGATGCCCTTTGTGTATACACCGGAAAGGATGACGTGTATGAACGAACTGCTGCTCAAATACGGCTGCAATCCTAATCAGAAGCCGTCCCGGATCTTTATGAAGGACGGCGGCGCTTTGCCTATCGAGGTTCTGAACGGCCGGCCGGGCTATATCAACTTCCTCGACGCGTTCAACAGCTGGCAACTGGTCCGGGAACTTGCGGCGGCGACCGGGCTGCCCGCCGCCGCGTCCTTCAAACACGTCAGCCCGGCGGGGGCCGCGGTGGGCCTGCCCATGGGCGACGAGTTGAAACGGGCCTGTTTTGTCGACGATCTGGAGCTCTCCCCTATCGCCTGCGCCTACGCCCGGGCAAGAGGGGCGGACCGGATGTCCTCCTATGGAGACTGGGCTGCCCTGTCTGAGCCCTGCGACAAGGAAACCGCGCTGCTGCTGGCCCGGGAGGTGTCGGACGGCATTATCGCCCCCGGCTACACCCCGGAGGCGTTGGAAATCCTCAAAACCAAGCGCAAGGGCGGTTACAATGTCGTCAAAATCGATCCGGACTACCAGCCTGCTCCGGTGGAACAGAAGGATGTCTACGGCATCACCTTTGAGCAGGGCCGCAACGAAATGGCCATCGACGGCCGGATGCTGGAAACCATTGTGACCTGTCACAAGGAGCTGCCGGAGACCGCCCGGCGGGACCTGATCTTATCCCTCATCACCCTGAAATACACCCAATCGAATTCCGTCTGCTACGCCAAGGACGGCCAGGCCATCGGGGTGGGCGCTGGTCAGCAGAGCCGCATCCATTGCACCCGCCTGGCTGGGAACAAGGCGGACGTCTGGCATCTCCGCCAGCATCCGAAGGTTCTGGCTCTGCCGTTCAGGGCGGATATCCGCCGCCCCGACCGGGACAACACCATCGACGTGTACGTCTCGGACGATGGCATGGATGTATTGGCCGAGGGTATATGGGAACAATTCTTCACCGTCAGGCCGGACCCCCTGACAAGGGACGAGAAGCGTGCCTATCTCGACACCATCACCGGCGTCTCCCTAGGCTCCGACGCGTTCTTCCCCTTTGGAGACAACATCGAGCGGGCACACCGCAGCGGGGTACGGTATATCGCCCAGCCGGGCGGCTCTATCCGGGACGACAATGTGATCGAAACCTGCGACAAATACGGCATGGTCATGGCCTTTACCGGCCTTCGCCTGTTCCATCACTGATTTCCCGAACGATTCGGGGCTTTTTGCCCTCCCCATTTTACACCCATGTGGATATGAAACGTGATAAAGTGAGGTTTGGCCAATGGAAAAACGAGATATTCTGGTTGTCGGCGGCGGCGGACGGGAACACGCGATCATCCGCAAACTGAAGGAAAGCCCCCGCTGCGGGCGCTTGTTCTGCACCCCCGGCAACGGCGGCATTTCGCGTGACGCGGCCTGTTTTGACGTGGCCCCCACCGATGTGGACGGCGTAGTAGCCCTGGCTAGGGAATGCGGGGCGGACCTGGTCTTGGTAGCGCCGGACGACCCGCTGGTGGCCGGGATGGTAGACGCCTTGGAGGAGGCAGGGATCCCCGCCTTCGGCCCCCGGGCGAATGCCGCGATCCTGGAAGGCAGCAAGGTATTTTCTAAAAACCTCATGAAAACCTACGGCATCCCCACCGCCCGGTATGAGGTATTCGAGGATCCGGCCGAGGCCCTGCGGTACATCCGCGAGCAGAACCGGTATCCGGCTGTGGTCAAGGCGGACGGCCTGGCGCTGGGCAAGGGCGTCCTGCTCTGCGCCGATTATGAGGAAGCGAAACGGGCGGTACACGACATCATGGAGGACCGGGTATTCGGCGCCTCCGGTTCCCGTGTGGTGGTGGAGGAATTCCTCACCGGTCCCGAGGTGTCGGTGCTGGCCTTCACCGACGGCAAAACGGTGCGGCCGATGGTGTCCTCCAAGGACCATAAGCGGGCCTTCGACGGGGACATGGGCCCCAACACCGGCGGCATGGGGACCATCAGCCCCAATCCTTTCTATACCGAGGAACAGGCCGCCTGGTGCATGGAGCATATCTTCCTGCCCACTGTCGCAGCCATGAACGCCGAGGGCCGGCCCTTCAAGGGCTGCCTGTATTTCGGCCTGATGCTCACCCCCGACGGACCGAAGGTCATCGAATACAACTGCCGGTTCGGGGATCCCGAGACACAGGTGGTGCTGCCCCGATTGAAAACCGATCTGATCGACATCCTCGAGGCGGTGCGGGAGGAACGGCTGGCTGAGCTGCCCATCGAATGGAGCGAGGATGCCTGCGCCTGCGTGGTGATGGCGTCGGGCGGGTACCCCGCCGCCTACAAAAAGGGACTTCCTATCCGGGGCCTGGATAAACAGGGCCAGGTACCCGGCGCCGTTGTTTACCATGCCGGCACCAAATATGAGAACGGGTGTTTTTACACGAACGGTGGCCGGGTGCTGGGGGTCACGGCGGCGGCCCCGACGCTGGACGAAGCGCTGAAAAAGGCCTATGAAGCGGTGGGCCATATCGACTTTGAGGGAGCCCACTACCGCCGAGACATCGGCAAAACCGAATGAAATAGGAAAAAAGGAGGCACGCCCCCCGTTTTCCATACCGGAAGTCCGTAGGATGGCCAAACCTGTACCTGGACGGAAAAAGCAAAAAGCGGCCGGGCCCAATTGGGCCCGGCCGCTTTTTACTGTGTTTAAACCTATAGGCCCCCACTCTACCAGGGAACAATTCCGGAACGCAGCCCTGAATATGGGAAGACTAAGGAGATACGGCTGCCACCGGTTTTTATGAAGAGAAAACCGGCAAATTCTCCCGTATCTTTGCCTTGTATATGATGTCGGCCACGGGTTGTGTTATAAAGGAATAGGAGAAAAGAAGCGTCAGGGGGCATTCCCCCTGAACCTCCGACTGATCGGGCGGCCAACAATCTATATGTTTTGCAGGGTCGTCTGGCACCAGGTGAAGAGCAGGCGGAACGCCTCCCCGGCGTCCATGGTATCCCCTGCCTTCAATGCGGCTGCCGTTTGGAGGACCTCCGCATTGATGCCGTCCAAATGGGCCAGCAACTCCCTCCTGGTTTTCCAATACACCCCGGTTTCGAGGTAGACGCGGTTCTGCAGGATATACAGAACGGGCTTATAGGCGTCCCGCAGCCCGTCCGCGTCCCATCCATCCGCCGCGTAGACGGCCCGGTGGCAGAGGGCGTGGTACAGATTGCCCACGCTCAGCTTGACATGCTGACGGACATCCTCCTCGGTGTAAGACGGTACCAGATCGGCCAGCCGGCCGAGGATGTCGTCCGTTTCATGGAGAATCTGACAGATTTCACAGGTGTTCCAGTTGAAAAGCTCTCCCCGTCCGCAGAGGAAACCACAGGATTTTTCCGCCTCCCCCAGCTGGGCAAGCAGGCCCCGGTACACCTCCAGATCACCGGCCGTCAGCTCATCGAGCACCACCATCAGGTCGATGTCGCTGTTCTCATCCGCTTCCCCCCGGCTATAGCTCCCCTGCAAGCCGACATAAAGCAGGCGGTCTGCAAAGGTATCCCGCAGGAGGCATACGGCCCGGCTGATATACTCGTCTATTCGCACCATTCCGGATCACCTGGCTCCTCACATCCCAAATACGTCGTGTAAGGCTCATTACGGTAGAGCCTGCGGATTTGCCCGCGCAATTTGGAAGATAAAGCGGCTGGCGGGGCAGGGTTTTGATGTCGAGCCACTCCCACCCGGTTTGATTCCGAGCACCATAGAGGGCCACATGCCCCAGGACGCCGTTATAGTCGCACAAAAAGACCAGATCCACCCGGTGGAAAGGCTCGCCGCGGATGCCCTCCACCACGAATACGGGGTCCTTTGGGATCACGTCCAGTCCGATCTCCCCTGCGACCTCCCGCCGGACGGCGTCCGGCAGGCATTCCCCCGGCTCCTGTCCCCTCCGGGCAGAATACAGAACACATCCCCCTCATCGTCCAGCATTTCCCCATCCCGGATGATCAGTGCCTTGGACGAATGGCGGATCCTCTGTCCATACGCATCCTCCCCGTATAAAAAAGTGCCGGTACGACCGCACCGGCACCCTTCATTCACGGAGTCTTATTTATCCTCTTCTTCGTGGCAGCAATCACAGCCGCATTCCTCGTCCTCGCAATCACAGTCGATGTCGAATTCGAGATGCTCGCCGCAGTTCGGGCATTCGATGCCGCCCTCCAACAGGGTTTCCTCGTCGACACAGAACTCCTCGTCACAATTGGGGCAGCAGATGTCGTAGAATTCGTCTTCACAGTCCTCACAGCCGCAGCCGTCGTCCTCATCACCGTAGACCTCGTCCTCCAGGGTGTCGAGATCCTCATCGATGGCATCCACCTGCTCGGTCAGCTCGGCGGTGTAATCCTCGAGATCCTCCACGCTCACAGCCAGATCCGACAAGACATCCATCACCGCTTTGAGCAGCTTGCCTTCCTTGGAGTTTTCATCGATTGCGAAGCCCTCGATCAGGCCCTTGAGATATGCGACTTTTTCCGTGACAGTCATGTGCTGTCCCTCCTTACATGTCATCCGGCCCGAACGAACGGACCGGCGGTTGAAATCCGGAAACGGCCGCAGCCGTACCCCGGATAGGTTGCCTAAAACAACGGGGATTATGCGCGTTCCATATATTCGCCCGTGCGGGTATCCACCCGGATCATCTCCCCTTCATCAATGAAGAGAGGCACCCGGACCTCCGCCCCCGTCTCGAGGGTGGCGGGCTTGGTGGCGTTGGTGGCGGTGTCGCCCTTGAAACCAGGGTCGGTTTTGGTGACCTGGAGCTCGACAAAGTTCGGGGGTTCCACACCGAACACCTTGCCTTTATAGGAAGCCACCTTGCAGAGCATGTTCTCCTTGACAAACTTGAAGTTGTCGGAGAGGACGTCCCGCCCAATGGGGAGAAGCTCATACGTCTCCTGATCCATGAAGTAATACAGATCGCCGTCGGAGTAGGAGTATTCCATATCCTTGCGTTCGACAAACGCGGTGGGGAATTTCTCATTGGGGTTGAACGTGCGCTCCACCACCGTCCCCGCGATGACATTGCGAATTTTTGCGCGCACGAAAGCGGCGCCCTTGCCCGGCTTGACATGCTGGAATTCGATGATCTGATAGACGTTGCCGTCCATCTCAAAGGTCACGCCGTTGCGGAAATCACCTGCTGAAACCATTGTAATATTCCTCCATTATCCTAACTGTCCCTTATTCTACCCTACAATCGGGGGAAATTCAAGTATAATTTATGAATTTGCGTGAAAAAGGGGGGCTGCAAAGCGATAAGCCTGCAGCGCCCCCTTATAACCAACAAACCGCTTACTCCTCTTCCGCTTCCTTATACTGTTCAATAACCTTCTGCGCCACATTCATGGGCGCTTCCTCATACCGCTCGAACCGGAAACGGAAATAGCCGCGTCCCTGTGTCTGCGCGCGGAGCATGGTGGAATAGTCCCCCATCTCGGCCATAGGTACCTCCGCCTCGACGCAAGTCAGGCCGTCATCGGCCGGGTTCATACCGAGCACCCGGCCGCGGCGCTTGTTGATATCTCCCATGATATCCCCTGTGCTGTCCCCCGGAACGTAGACGCTGAGCATCCCGATCGGTTCGAGCAGCACCGGCGAGGCCTGGGGAATCCCCGCCTTATACGCCAGGTTGGCCGCCGTTTTGAAGGCCATTTCGGAGGAATCGACCGGATGGTAGGAGCCGTCGACGAGGGTGGCTTTCACCCCGACCATCGGGAATCCGGCGAGCACCCCCTTTTTGGCACTTTCCCGCAGCCCCTTTTCCACTGCCGGGAAGTAGTTGCGCGGCACGGAGCCGCCGAACACCGTCTCTTCAAACACCAGGTCATCACTATCACAGGGCTCGAATTCCACCCAGACGTCACCGAACTGGGCGTGTCTGCCCGACTGCTTCTTATGCCGGCCCTGCAACTTGACCTGTTTCAGTATGGTTTCACGATAGGGCACCTTAGGCACGGCCAGCGTAACCTCGACACCGAATTTGCTCTTCAGCTTGGATACGACCACATCGAGATGCTGCTCGCCCAGGCCGGAGAGGATGGATTCCCGTGTCTCGGCATTGGTCTCGTAGGTGATGGTCGGATCCTCTTCCATCAGGCGGTTGAGCCCGAAATTGATCTTTTCCTCGTCGCCCTTCTTCTTAGCGAAGACAGCCATGGAAAGGCAGGGCTCTTCAAATGAGACGCCGGGCAGCGTGACCGGATGGGCGGGATCGCACAGGGTATCGCCGGTGTTGGTCGCGTTGAGCTTGGCCACCGCGCCGATATCCCCGGCCCCGACCGAGGGGACCTCCTCCTGCTTCTTGCCACGGACGGCGAAGAGCTTGCCGAGCTTCTCGGTGGCACCGGTACGGGTGTTGAGCAGGGTCATATCGGGGAGCACTTTGCCGCTGACCACTTTAAAATACAGGAGTTTTCCCACAAAGGGATCCACCACGGTCTTGAAGACCACGGCCGAAACCGGCGCGGTCTCGTTCGGCTCGATTTCGACCGGGTTGCCTGCCGCATCGGTGCCGGTCTCCCCCGCCACGGTTTCGGCCCAGGGGGCGAGCCAGATCAGGCCGTTCAGCAATTGGTCGACGCCTTCGAGCTCCTGCGCCGAACCGCAGAACACCGGCGCGATTTCACCCCGGCGGATGCCGGTCGCCAAGCCCTTGATCCGTTCCTCGGGCGTGAAGTCCTCGCCGGAGAAGTACTTTTCCATCAGCTCTTCATCGGTCTCCGCGACCGCCTCGTTGATCGCGGTGCGCAGGCCGTCCAGGCGATGCCCCATGTCGGGCAGCGGGCGTTCCACCGCCTTGCCGTTCTCATACGCATAGGCCTTATACTCGAGCAGATTGACATAGCACTGCACCCGCCGGTCCTCCACATAGGGCACCACGAGGGGGCAGACCATCGGTCCGAACCGGGTCTTGAGTTCCTCGAAAACCTTGTAAAAATCGGCGTTTTCGTTGTCCAGTTTGTTGACGAAGAACAGCTTGGCAATGCCTTTTTTGGTTGCGGCGTCAAAGGCCTTTTCCGCCCCCACGGTCACACCGCTTTTGCCGGACACCACAATAACGGTGCTGCCGGCCGCGCGGAAGCCTTCGCTTTTTCCGCCCGCAAAATCAAAGAGTCCGGGGGTGTCCAGCAGGTTCATCTTGGTGTCCTTCCATTCCACCGGCAGGAGCGCCAGGGAAACCGAGGCCTTCCGCCGGATTTCCTCCGGATCGAAGTCGCACACGGTATTGCCGTCCGCCACCCGGCCCAGCCGGTCGGAGGCACCCGACAGGTAATAAGCGGCCTCGGCCAGCGAGGTTTTGCCGGAGCCGGCATGGCCGGCCAGCGCCACGTTGCGGATGTTCTTCGCGGTGTACTGTTTCAATGTTTGGACTCCCCTTTCCTATGAATTGCGTCTCCTTTCAACGAAAGGCGACGCAATATGAGCTAAATTATACAAAATACAAACCAAACAGCTTGTATGCTTTGATAATTATATCCTATCAGCAATGGGAATTCAATAAAAAAAGTGTGAACGGAGAAAAAAATCCTCCTCTGCACCAACGGCAGAGGAGGATTTTGGCAGTTATGTACAAACAATGTCCGGGAAAGTCAGGATTTGCGCAGGAGAACCGGCACCATCCAAGTCAGGACCGCCCAGCCCATCAAATACGCCAGGGAATACAGCGGCGGGAACGGCTGTCCTGAACGGAAGGCGAGATATATCCCCAACACGAGGCCCAGCACCCCGCCGACCACCTGCAGCACCACCGCGAGGACGGCGCCGGTGCGCAGCCGGCTGCAGCGGGCCAGGGAATCCGCCATCCCTTCCAGGCGCCCGTTGGACGCGAGCACCGCCTCAGACTCGGGTTCGCAGCCTTTGACCAGGTTGCTGTAGGAGCGGCCGGCCGTCGCACCGAGCACCTCGACGTAATACGGATCGAGCTCATATACCGAACAGATGAGCTCCTCGGTCACATTGGGATCGCAGGTGCGCACCAGCAGGGTAATGCCCCGCTTGGTCAGGCCGTGCAGGGCACGGGCCATCCCCTCGTCCCCCACATAGCTGATGACGAACATCGCGGATAATTCGCCGCCGATGGAGAGATACACCAGCTTGCGCCCATCCTTGGCATACCGGCCCTCATAATCACGGGACGGTACGTCCACGCCGTGGTTTTCCAGCAGGCGGCGGGACCCGACCAATACCCTCCGGCCGCTGACCCAGCCGGACAGGCCCATGTCCTGTTCGTACACCAGGGTGTCGACCTCTTGAAGGAGTTCCACTTTGTTTTCGATCACGCGGCGGAAAACACTCGACAGGGGTCCCCCCGCCCGGATGGTCACCGACGCCGCATCCAGGATCGCCTCGTCGATGCGGGCGCCCGAAAATGTCTTAATCCCATGCAGCAATACGCTTTCACTCGGGAAGACCTCCAGCGCGTCCACCGCCAGGGCATGCGGATTCCCAAACGCCTCCACCGCCTTCCAGCCCGAAAGCATCCCGCCCCAGCGCAGGCTTTTTTTCGCGGCCCGCAGCAAAGGGAGGTTCGCAGCCGTCACCGCTGCGGCCGGGGCGGAAAGGCACACCATACCGCAGAACAGGGTGACCGCATTCATCCAGGACGACACGCCGTTCATTACGGCATAGGCGGCGGCCGCAGCGATGGCGGCGGCCAGCATAAGGGGGACAAATACCCGCATCACCCGGTCACAGACGTCCGGCTCATAGGAATGTTCAAGGAAATGGGACAAAAAACCGGAACGCCGGAAATAGGCCACTTCCGGTTCGCCCATCGCCACCGCCGGCCGGCCGACCTCCACCGCCACATGCGGATCTTCGATCAGGCGGGCCGCATATTTTTCACCCGGATGGGAGACAAATCGAAAATTCTCGCAAATGCGGGAAATCCGCATCTGTTTGCCCGCCGCTCCGAGCAGGATCCCCAGCCCCGCCACTCCGGCCATGAGAGGGACCGTCCCGGCCGCAAGGGCTTCGACATTGGCAAACTGCAGGGCGGTGTGGAGGAACGCGACGCATGATGCCAGGGAAACCGCACTGTCCGCATCGGCCTTGAGCCGGAACAGCCCTGCCAGCCCGCCGCCCACCATCCGGTGGTTGAGAACCAGCATCACGCCCAGGACAAACAGGTGGATCGACAAAAACCAGATCGGATCGATGGGGAGGGCGGGGGTGATGAAGGTCATCACCGTCAGCCACAGCAGCAGGCCCTCGAGAATACCCGTCAGGGCCAGGACGATCCAGCCCGTCCTCCGGCGATAAGAGAGTTCGTTTTGCACCGCCTCGGTATCCGCATAGCTGGTATAGTCCTCCAGCTCGACTTCCTCATATGCCTCCGCCTCTTCGGCGGGATCGTTTTCCTCTTCCTCCCCGGACAGCTTAAAACCACCCGACACGCTGAGCCTCTGCCGGGCAAAATGTTCCATTTTTTCCTGCCGCACCTTGGAGAGGCGGGCCTCCAGCTCCTCTTCGCTGTCCGGCTGCCCCTCTTCATCCACAAGCTCATCCAGACGCAGCTGTCCCTCTTCCAGAGGATCCTCGGACGGTTCGGGGACGGAGGGGACCGGCGGCGCGGCCGGCATCACCCGTGTACGGGCGGCATCTTCGGCCGGAAGAGGCCGGGGACGCGTGGTTTTCGGCATGGGCGGCACCGGATGCACCACCGGTCCCACCACCACCTTGGGCGGCTCCTTGACCGATGCCGGAGGGAGCTCTTCCTTTTCAGACGCAGGCAGGACGGTTTTTTTCACCGGCGGGACATAGACGCGCACGTCATCTTCATCCTCCGCGGCCAGGGCGGGACGGGACGGCGCGGGCGCGTATCCCGGCTCTTCCATGTCCGGTTCTTCGTACCCTTTTTTACGCCCGAATATGCCCCGGCGGGGCTTGTCCGGTTCCTCCTTTCCCTGCGCCTCCTCCTGTTCCAGAAGAAGACGGGGCCGGGAGGAGCGGGCCGGAGGAGGCGTCTGCACAGGGGCCGCCGGTTTTTCCGGCATGGCCGGAATCGGTGCAGGAGAGGCGGCCGGAGCCGTGGAAGCTTTTGCCGCCGCGCTGGTTTTCATCCGGCGGGCTTCTTCCAGAATTTCCTCGATATCGTATGCCGGTTTTTGTCCATTCCTGTCCATACAAACCCCCACGCTCTCATCAAGATCAGCGGGCCATCAGATTCCGGCGCTGCCGCAGCCCCTCATACAGCAGGATGCCGCACGCGACCGAAGCATTCAGTGAACCGATCCGCCCGGACATCGGCAGCGAAACCAAGTGGTCGCAGGTATCCTTTACCAGACGGCTGATCCCCTTTCCTTCCGAGCCCACCACCAGCGCCGCGGCGCCGCGCAAATCCGCCGTGCACCAGGTCTCGCCGTCCATATCGAGGCCGTATACCCATACGCCCCGTTTCTGTATATCCCGTATCGTCTGGGTGATGTTGGCCACCCGTGCCACCGGCACGTACTCCACCGCTCCAGCCGACGCTTTGTACACCGCGGAGGTCAGCCCCGCGCCATGCCGCTTGGGCACGATCACGCCATGTACGCCGGCCGCCTCCGCAGAGCGGAGGATGGCGCCGAGGTTATGCGGGTCCTCGATCCCGTCACAGATCACAAAAAACGGCGGTTCTCCGGACCGTTCCGCCGCCGCGAACAGGTCTTCCAGCTCCGCGTACTCCTTGCAGGCGGCGACGGCGGCGATTCCCTGATGATGCGGCCCGCACAGCTGGTCGAGCTTGCGGGAATCCACCTCCTTGACCGGGATGCCGCGTTCGCGGCAGGCGGCGAGGAGAGGCCGGATGCTGCCGCTCCGCTCCCCCTTGGCGACCAAAACGTGATCCAGGCTGCGCCCGGATTTGAGCGCTTCATGGACGGCATTGCGGCCCGTCACCATATCCCGGTCCGCCTGAAGCTCCCGCTTTTCCTGGCGAGGCCGGGGATCTTCCGGTCGATTCATAATATCCAACCCCAATATTCAGATGAATTTGTCGCGCGGACCGGACGGATTGGCCGGCATTTCTGCCCAAACGCCGGAACAAGCTGCTGCTATTATAGCATATCCCCGGCAAAAAACAAACCGTTTTTCACACACAAAATCCGGCCCGTCCCCAGTCGGACGGGCCGGACTCCGATTCTAATCCTCGCGGCGGGAAACGGGAGCGGCATCCGGGACGCTTAGGGGCGCCGAGGCCGCACGGGCTCCGCTGTTGGCGGGCATGCTGCTGAAATAGTCCACCACGCCGTCCGTCACCGCCTGCATCAGCTTATCCCGATATTCGGGCTTTATCAGGCATTCCATATCCGTTTTGTTCGTCTGGAATCCGCATTCAATCAGAACAGACGGCATATCATGGACCATACGGTTGATGTACAGGGTATTCCACCTCACCGGCTCGGCCCGGGGAGTGCCCGCCGCCGTGGTTCCCACGCCATACTGGGTCTCCGCCGCATGGACCCTGTCGTACAGTTTCTGGCCAGCCTCATATCCATACTCGCTGTAAAAATGGATGGAGGCCCCGGTGGCCTTGCTGTTATTGGCGGCGTCCATGTGGATGCTGATGAGGAGATGGTATCCCCGGTTATGGGTCAGGGCCGGACGGTCTTCGAGATCCAAAACCACATCCGCCGTCCGGGTCATCTCCACCCTGGCACCCAGGGCCGTGAGATTCTCCCGGAGCTTGTTGGCATAGTCCAGGTTGAGCTTGGCCTCGGACGGCTTCTCATAGGGGCCGCCGTGACCCGGATCCAGCAGGATATATACCCCTTCCAGCGGCTTGGATGAGGAATTCGAGGCAATATCGGCAGGGTTGAGGAAGGACAGATGCAGATTGCCGTCATTATCCCAAACCTCCGAAAAACCGTAAAACGCCCCCTTGTGCCGCAGATGCAGGCGCAGGGTCCAGGCGGTGTCCCCTTCCTGGATCCATTCCGCCGAACGGATGAGAGGACTGTCCGAAAAATCGGGCGCGGCGCCCACAGACGACACGTAATAGAAGGTGACATCCACATAGTCCGCCGTCAGCCCGGTGTTCCGGATAGAATAATTAGGACGGCTGGTCAGCGAATCGTTGCTGTATTTCTGGGGCGCCAGCTTGACGTTGAAGGGGATCCGCCACTGAGGGCTGACGGTCAGCATGGTGTGGCTCTTGCTGACTTTCACTGCCGGAGTGCCCAGGACATTGGCGTTAAATCCCTCGCTGCCGAACAGCTGCGCGTCCTTCTGATACACCCGCCGCCCCGAGGCGAAAAGATAGTAGGAATAGCCGGTATTGCCGGTATCGTATACCGTCTTGACATAGCAGTCGGTGGTCCCTTTGGGAAGCTGCGAATTGTAGGGACGGGAATAACCGTCGGTAGTGGTACCGAGGAAGGTCTCCGCATATTCGGCCGTAATGACTGCCACCTTCCCGGAGGTCACCTGTCCCCCCTGGCCCAGGGTCGGCGACAAGGTCTGCAGACCGTCAAGGGTCCCGGGCAGGTCGACTTCGGGACGTTCCACCTCGGGCAGGGCGTTGACCGTGATGGATCCGCCGGTCTTGCTTTCGGTCAGGCCGTTATAAGAGGCGGTGACCGTCACGGCGCCGAGATTCTGCGTCCTTCCAGGTATCCCGGCCGGCAGCTCGAATTCACCCGAATAATTCATAAATTCGGATTCCTCACTGCCGGAATCCTCTTCCTTGACAGGCGCCTCCACCATCTTGACCTTAGTGCCGCCCACAGTGGCCGACACCGATGCCCCTTTGCGCGCCACTGCATTGATGATGATGATACCGCCCCCGTCGAACGCCATGTCCGAAGTCGGGGTCATGCTCTGGAGCACGACCACCTTATAGGTGACCTTATAGGTGACGGTCTTTCCCTTGTGGGACAGCGTGAAGGTGTTGACGCCGGGGTTCAGGGTATAATCCTGAGAGAAAAAGCCGTGTTCCGACAGCTCGATCGTCTCCCCGTTGATCGTCAGCGGGAAATTCGGGTCGGCGCTGCCCTGGAAGGATACCCCTGACTCGTTGGTGGTATACGTCGTTTTAGACGGCGCCGTAACCTTGAGGGTGTCGGAGATATACTCGGAGAGGATCGTCCCTTTATATGCTTTGATTAACGCCGTCGTGCTGCCGGAGGGGTCGGCGCGCAGGGCCGCCACCGAATCGTAGGCACTCCCCTTCCATGCCGCGGATCCCCGGCAGGCCAGGAGCTGCTCGGAAAGCTGGCTGGGGGAATTCCATCCGGTTTCGCTTCCCCCGACTTTGGAGGCGGCGTGGGAGATATACAGGGGGGTCCCCGTTCTCTCACAGACAGCCGACCACCAGTTCAGCACCGCGCCGAAGCTCGCCGAGCGGTGCACGGTGGACGTAAAATTCTTCACCATGACGAAATTGAACAGCCCCTCCTCCACCCAGGCGAGGGTGTCGGCATGGCCGTCGGTCATCTCTTCATAATAGCTGGCGGTATCCGACCCTTTTTCGTCGACCGATTTGTGGGCCCAGATTCCGCGGGAGAGCAAGCCGATGTAAAAATTGCGGTCCGCCTCCCGGATGGCGGCAACGGCGCGCCTCACCACCCCTGTAACCGCGTCGGCTGTAAAAGCGTTGATGTTGTCAAAGGCCGTCTGGGCGGCGAACGCCTCAGCGTTCCCGGTCGTGCCACCCGCCATGCTGACGTTGCCCAGCAGATACCCGTCGAAGCCGTAAAGCGGTGCCGCCTCCTTGACCATCGACACCATTTTGTCCGCATCCGCCGCGAGAGTCGGATCCCAATAGGTTTTGTCCGACATATGGAAATCGAACACCCCGTACACATACAGGCTGTTCTCCTTTGCCTTGGTCAGGATATAGCGGAGCGGATCGAACACGCCGCCGTCCTCATCCGGAAGGGAAGCGGTTTCCAGCACTTGTGAGGAATAGAGGGCCCGGTCCCCTTTCGACAGCGGGACGAACACGGTGTTGAAATCCCATTCCAGCATCGAAGCCAGGGCCGCGTCGATCTGTCCCTTGACGGTTCCAGCCGTATCCTTGTCCGAGGTCCAGTAATCGGTCCCGGCTGTCAGAAACGCCCCCCGCATCTCGACGGGATATGCGTACACGGGCTCCGGCTCCGGTTCAGGTTCCGGAGGCGCGGGCTCCTCGCTCAGCGGCGAAGAGGGGTCCGGCGGCGCGGAAACATCCGACGCGGCCGGAGGGCCGAACACCCCCGCCAGCGTCTCGAGCAGCCCATTGTGCAGGAGCAGGACGGCCAGCACAATGATCAGCACGGCGCCGGCCGAAATGGCCGAGCCGATGAGGAGTTTTTTGGGGACAGGCGCGCGCCGCGCATGTTTTGCCATACCGGATACCAAACCTTTCCGCCCGAACGGGCCGTTTCCAATTTCCTGTTACCGGAGAAGGGGGAGCAGATTTTCCGCTTCTTCCCTGGCGGATTCAAAATACGTATAGCTATAGAAAATCATACCCGGAACCTTTTTCGCCCGCAGGTATTCCACCGATCGTTTCATGATATCGTTATGGGTCGCCCACTCATTTCGTCCCGAACCGGCCCATGTATCGTCGGCAATCCCGCCCTTGTAGATCGCCAGCCCCACGTACAGCTGTACTCCGGACGCACGGGGCAGGGCAAACCATTGATCCACCATCTTATCAAACGGAGAACTCCCGTGGAGAAAGCCGAAGTAGATCTGCGGGCACATATAATCGACATAGCCCGGCTGGGCAAGCCATTTGTGCGTATCCGCGTACATCTGGGAATAGGTTTTATTATAATCATGGGAGGGAGAAACCCCGAACACGATATTCTTGGCATGCGCCACCTGGTAACTGCCGGAGATGAGCGCATCCACGGCGGCGCGCCGCCAGTCGGCCACGCTCAGCTTCCTTCCGGATGCCGCATAGTCCGCCTCTTCAAAGCTTTCAACCGATGAGGACATCAGCCCGGTCGGATAAAAGTAATCGTCATACTGGATCCCATCGATCGCGTAGTTCAGGGTCAGCTCCCGCAGTCCGTCGAGGATCAGCTTCTGCGCGCCGGCAGAGGTGGGGACGTAATAATATTTGTCTCCCTTCTGGAAATAGTCCACCCCGGAGACACGATAGGACAGATTGGAACCGATCCGGTACGGGTTGACCCAGGCGTGGAGCTGCAGCCCCCGGCTGTGGGCGGAGGCGACGGCATAGGCCAGAGGGTCGAAGCCGTTGCCTATGAGATTGGCCACTGAGGCGGCCGGCTTGAACAGGGACGATTTATAATAGGCGTCGCTGTTGGCGCGCACATGGAAAAAGACCGTGTTGAGCCCATATGACACGCAGTTGTCCATAATCTGGTCAATCGCGAGCTTGGCGGCCGATTCCGTCTTGTTTTTGAATATCGTATTCAGCTCTATGTAAGACACCCATACACCCTTCATCTCGGAGGGGGCAGGCGGGGACGGCGGGTTGGTCGGCGCAGCCGTGGTCGCCGTACTCCCACTGCCGGAAGCGGCCGGCGTGGTGACGGCCGTCGACGGCCGTGTTCCCGACGATGCGGACGGCCCCTGTGAGGCATCCGACGAGGACCCGTCCGTGACGGCAGAACCGGTGGTGTCCTCCCCCGTCGTGTCGGCCTGCGTATCCGACGCATCCGTCGTATAGCTCGTCCCGATGGTACCGAGAGTCTGCACCGTTTCCCCGCCGCTGCTCTCGGGAAGGGTATAGGGGCGGAAACAGCCCGTTTGGAAACAAAGAGCCGCGGCCAAAAGGAGCGGCCCGACTAGTTTGAGACGTCTCATCCTCTTCCTCCCATGTCCCATGAAAACAAGATTGCCTATTTTATATTCTACTGCCTGTGACCATTCCGGTCAACCGGTTCCGACAAATTCTTTGCTTTTTCCATACTTTAACAGCCGTCAGTATGGCCGGCTGCCCCTATCCCCGGAGCCGCGGCTCCTGCCGGATAACCGTCGGTTCGTGTGACGCGGTTCGGGCCGCTTCGCCCCGGCGGCTCCCTAAGCCGGACAACCTATGGCCGATTTCCTGCTTGACAGCAAACCTTCCGCGTCCTATGATACCATATGACCTGAACGAACACGATAGAACGCGGGGAGGGATATGGTATGCCTGCCGTCATACAGCCTATCGGCCTGCCGCTCTGGATTCCGGCCGCTTATCTGGCGCTCATCAGCCTTGTCTCGGTCTGTGCCACCGTCTGGGATAAATGCGCCGCCCGCCGCCACCGCCGCCGGATTCCGGAGGCGAACCTCTTGCTATTGGGGCTGCTGGGCGGGAGCCTGTGCATGTTCATCACCATGAAAGCGATCCGCCATAAGACCTTGCACAAAAAATGTATGATCGGGCTTCCCCTGATCCTGGCACTACAGCTGTTTTTAATCGCCGCCCTCTGGTTCCTTCCCGCCTTCCGCCAGGCATAACAAAAGCCGTCTGCCCCTGGCAGACGGCTTTTGACCCCTTCCTATTCTTTGTCCTCAAGAAGGGTGCTGATCGCCTCATGAAACGAGTTGATATCCTTGAACTGCCGGTAAACGGAAGCGAACCGCACATACGCGACTTCATCGATGGCCTTGAGCTTCTCCATCGCATACTCCCCGATAACCGTGGCCGATACTTCCCTTTCGAGGGAGTTCTGGAGCTGCATCTCGATATCGTCCACTGCCTTTTCCAGCGTTTCGATGGAGACCGGCCGTTTCTCACAGGCCCGCAGCATACCATTGAATAGCTTGTTCCGGTCGAATAATTCCCGCGACCGGTCTTTTTTTACCACAATAATGGGAAGATTCTCCACCGCTTCATAGGTGGTAAATCGGTTGGCACAACTCAGGCATTCTCTGCGGCGGCGGATTCGGGAATCCTCATCCGTCGGCCGGGAATCGATGACCTTACTCTCCGCGTAGCCGCAATAAGGACATTTCATGGCAATCACCTCTGGCAAAAATCCATACATATTGATAGACGGTATATCCTTGTATGTCCTTGGATGATTATACCATATTTGTTTTTCTAATAGCAACCTTATTTTATAAAAAAGGAGGGCCGTATACCTCTCCTAAATAATCATCTACCAGAAACGGTATCTCTTCCAGGTCCACCGTTTTCTGTTTCAGCCTCTCGCCAAAGCCGACCACCACGTCACGGTTGCGGTCAAGGTCGGAAATTTCCACCATTGGCTGACCACGGACAAGTAATTTCAAGCCGTAGGTTTCCATTTCCGACACGCCTTCCGTTCGGCATGTACTTGTCGCTATTTCGTAGTCGTCAACATTTGCGAACACTCTCTCATTCCTCCTCTTCCCCATAGAATTTGTGTGTGATTTTCACCGCATCTTAAAATAGCATTTCGGGTAACACTTGTCAATGTTAATCCTATGAAGAACCTATATTCGCTCAAAAATACTAAAATATTTTAAAATAATTAAGGATAATTTCCCAATCATTAGGCACTGACTTGTGAAAAAATGAGATTATTTTTCACATTATCTGAAAAATCTGCTCTTCCAGGAAAAGGCGGCTATCTACAAGATCCTGCGCTTTTTCGAAATTGCCGCGGTAAAGCTCCACCACCATTGTGCCGTGGAACCGCTGTTCACGCAAGCGGGATATCAGCCGCTGGAAATCGGTTTCTCCCCGTCCGGGCGGCAGGCAGTCCCGTTCGGCATCATGGTCACTGACGTGTACATGCGCGATGTGTTCCCCCATCGCCCCTATCACATCGTCGAGCGTATGGCCGCATCGCACCGCCTGCTTGAGGTCGAGGACGAAATGGGCTTTTTCGCCGAGCCTGTCCCGCATGGCCCGCAGATAGGCGTTATCCGACGACCGGAACCGCACCACATTTTCCTGCGCGAGCCGGACTCCGTACCGCACCCCGCAATCATATAACTCTTCAAAACGGGAAATGGACTCTTCCATGGGAAGCACACTATCCTGCCGGTCTCCGTGCATCACCACAATAGAGGCGCCCAGTTCCGCCGCGGCCTCGAAAAAACGGGTATACAACGCCTTGCCGTCCTCAAATCGCCTGGCATAGGCGGAATAGAGCAAAAACGGCTCGTATCCAGAGGAATAGGGGTGCAGGGACACAATCCGTGCCCCGGCTGCATCGGCCTTTTGCCGGAGCATATGGGTAAAACGCGGCGACAGCTCCGACTCTGTGTTGACGAACACTTCCAAAGTGCGAAATCCGCACGACAATACATGATCCAATGCCTTCTCCGTCAGTTCCGGATAGAAATTGGCTGTAGACGCTCCGATTCTGATCATACGCAACCCTTTCCATGGCAAATCTTGTCCATTGAGACAGAGGAGGTGCCATGTTACAATTGGAGTAGAATGAGCCATCCATAAAGGGGCTCCCATTCAGTATAGCATGACCAATCCATCCTGAAAAGAGCAAGGGGCTGGTAATCTTGAAAATGGCAAAGGCTTGTATGGCCTTCATACGGGAGCAGGTCTCGTCCTTCCATCAATTTTCCCGGTACATACTTCAGGGGGCCTTGCAGTTCACCGCCGTCTTGTATCTGGACGCAGGGGTAACCTATCGGATCGCTCTCTATGTTCCCAACCCCTTACAGGCCCTGGCGTATTCGGACGGCTTCCTTTCGATTGCGCCGGTGGTTTTGGCAAGCGGCGTCATCGCGGCTCTGATCAGCGATCTGGTGCTTCGCAAAAACAACGCCGATAAAAAGGAAAAGTGACTGCATCCTGATCCGCTTATCTCCCCATTCTCAGGGCGTATTCCTATACACCGAGGGTTTCAGCCATGGACGCTGCGGATTTGTTGCCCTGCATGGAGACAGAGCGGCCTAAAACATAGACCCATCGTAAGGGACGGGGCGGCTTTTGTGCCGCCGCGTGAACTTGTCGACAAAGTCGACAAGCTGCTGGACGGGGACGCCGGATCACGGCGGTTCGCTTTCGCTCACCTTGTTCCCTCTGCCCCCGTCAGGTCCACCCCTACTCTTGACAAAGGGCGGAAACACACCGTGTTTCCGCCCTTTGTCGCTTATAAGGAGTGTTTTCGAGGCGCGTGTCCTCGAAAACACGGATCCTAAACTCACCGCAGCCGTTTGGGCCATCGTATGCGCTTCTTCTACTTTTTCGATAGTCCGACGGGGCGGCCTTTGTGCCGCCCCGTTTTTCAGTGTTGACAGAAAAAGACAGATAAAAGCACGAAAGACAGCAAATATTATAGGCTCTAGAACAAAAACACCCTAGATAAAACCGTATGTTTTTTGTATACTATTTGTAATGATAATGGAAGGTTGGGAGATGACGGCGTGAGAAAAGAGCTTCCCATCATGATGAATCCCATGGTGGAGTCAGAATGCTCGGTTTTTGAAAAACTGGCGATTATTCAGACGAGCCCGCACGGTGAGGCGTGGCTGGCATCTCATCTGCGGCTGTTTTACGATTCGAATTACGGGGATTGCCGCTTTGGAGAGTGGAACGCCCTCTATCCGCCGGAATATTATGAGGATATTCTGCAGATCGAGGAAGTCCCGGTTTTACAGGATCCGCCGGATAGGATTGTCGACATTATCAAACACTGCATCGACGACGGCTTTTATGCCTTGGTCGAGCTCAACTGGTCAAGGGATGCCGCTGAGCCCGCCTACCATGAAGCCCTTTTTTACGGGTACGACGATGACCGGCAGCTTCTATTTACCCCCGCAGTGCAGGGACACCATTGGAAAGAAAATCTATGGTCCTATGAACAGGTACAGGCATCCCACCGGCAGTTTTTGGACTATTTGGCCGAGCATCCCGACCACCGCCTGTACTACAGCACCCATTATCAATACCCGTTCTCGAAAATCAAGATGCGCGACACCTATTCTCCCGGCCGGGCCGCCTATATGGCGATGGAAAATATCGTCAACGAGGTCTGGGGAAAGAAAATCGATATTCAGGACTTCGACGCCGGCCAGGCCGTGCTCAGCAACAACCGGTTTTACCGCGGGCTCGCCTGTTTGATGGGGGCAAAAGACAAGCTGGACCATCTGATCGAGACGCAGGAACCCGATTCCTTTCCGACATCCACGTTCGTCCGGCTGTATGAGCACCGCGCCCTGCTGCTTCTCAGCCTGAACTATATCTGCAAAGCGTGGGAGGTCGCGGAAGAGGCCGTCGCTGCATACATAGTCCAATACCGCCGCTGCTGTGAGAGAGCCCAAAAATGGTACCTCCTGCTATTAAAGTATGAGGCTACAAGGGATATCCAGATTCTTCAACGTGTACGAGATGAGATTCCTGTCGCCTATCAGGAGGAATCCGATGCTCTATGCGGCTTTTATAGCGCCAGCCATGCGTGGTATTGTGAGCATGTTCGTCTGATTCCATAAGCACCTTATCCGGCTTTGATGACGAATGGGCAATAAGATTAAAATGGTTTTCTGCAAATTACGAAAAATAATTGATATATAGCCTATT
>ERZ856578.3638-NODE-3638-length-22530-cov-3.811785_pt1 | contig 22530 bp, 17 predicted proteins | sample MGYA00514384_ERZ856578 | MGnify/ENA primary metagenome ERZ856578 (study PRJEB29103, sample SAMN06111958) | human gut metagenome | biome: human gut; feature: ankylosing spondylitis patient; material: healthy_person | host: Homo sapiens | place: China:Hangzhou... | reverse complement strand
CCCTGTATAGCTTGTCGTTGGCGCTGGATTATGATTTCGCTGTTTTATATTCCATAAAGAAAGAACTATTCCCGCCGCAGGCGGTGCTGCAGCGGCACGTCGATATACCGGTCCCGTTCACTCGCGCGGGACCGCACCCTCCGTATGGCGGTATCCACATCTACATCCAGGAAAAAGGCGAGATCCGGCTTCGGGATGCTGGCAGATATCTCGTAAATCCAGCGGTCCTGCTCATAGCCCCTGGCTCTCAGATTGGCCAGGCAGGAATAAAAATACCGGTCGCTGACCACGGTTTCCCCCCGCTCGAGGCGGGGGCGGATCACCCGGTTGGAATGCTGTACCCGGTCGCTCGCGCAGTAGAGGGACAGCGCCCGGTAATCGTAGGCATCGTGGGCCGGCGTGTCCATATACGTGCGGAAAATCTCCGACTGCCGCACCGCGTCGGTGGGCTGCTTGGTCAGGAAGGCCGGCACCTCCAGCTCTTCCAGATACCGCGTCAACCTGCGGATGAGGGTGGTTTTCCCACAGCCGTCCAGCCCGCAGAAGGTGATCAGAAGGCCGGGAGTCTCATGCGGTCGCATTTGCAGCTTCATACAGCTTCTCCTTTCGGACGCCGCAGAACATCCACTCGTCAAACGGCATCCCATGGCGGAACACCCTCCCGTCGGACGGGCGATAGATCTCGCCCAGCCGTTCCATATCCCACGGCTTCAGGCCCTCGAGGAGCCCGTCCAGGACCGGATGGCGCATGGAAAAGAGCGCGCGGGTGTGATAGAAGGAAAAGGCACACTCCCCTTTGAGGCCGCAGGCCTCCGCCCGTTCCAGGACCTCCGCGGCGAGAGCCTCGTCCAGGTCCTCTCTCAGCAGCAGATAGAGGTCGCTGAATTTGTAAAGCGACAAATCCCGGCCCATCTCCACCCAGTTGTAGATGCTGGCCTCCTTATAGAGATGAGCGCAAAGATGCAGCAGGAAATCGGCCGGCGCCAGGGTATAAAGCGGCGCTTCCGCCGTCTCGATCCGCGCCTGCCTCCCCTCGAGCAGCCGCTCCACGGCGCCGCTGTCCCGGGCCTGATAATCGAGGGTGAAATTGATGTCGATCTCCCAGTAAGGCATCCCCGGCAGATCCACTTTCCGGACAAACGGCACCGTTTCGCCCCGGTTCATCCGGGAAGAGATGATCTCCTGCCGGGTCGCCGGACGGAACCGGCCGGCACGCAGAACCCCCTGCTCGAAGCCGCTTTCCCGCAGCCGGTCGGACAGGGCGGGAATGTCCCGTGCCTGAATGAGGATGTCCATGTCGTTTGAGGTGCGCAGCCCGTCCGGATACCGGCTGACCAGCAGCCCGCCCTTGAGGAGGGCGTATGGAAACGGCGCGTCCCGGAGCATCCCTCCAAGCTGGCCGAGAAGGCGGCGGTAACTGCTGGTGCGCAGCCGGTTCTGCTCATAGACCGCCTCCAGCGCGCCGCGGAATTCCCGGTTGACCGAGGGAAGGAGGCCGGCATTCTGAAGGGTGTGGTACGCCGCTCCCCCCATCCGGTTGAAAAGGAGGTGGCCTAATATGTAGGGATAATCCAGGCCCTGCGCCATCCAATCCCGGAGCCTTTCCGGATCCGCGTCCTGAAAACGGCAGAGCTCCAGTATGTATGCGTTCTCCCGCCTCATCCAATTCCTCCTTCGTCCTTTGCCAGTTTGCGGTAAAAGCCGTTGCGCGCACGCAGTTCGTCGTGCGTTCCCGCGTCGATGACCCGCCCGTCATCCATGACCACGATCCGCTCGGCCCGCAGGACAGCGGACGGCTTATGGGAAATCACCAGCAACGTGGCCTGCCCCGCGGCTTCCCGGACGGCTTCGTTGACCCGGTCCTCCGACATTTTGTCCAGGGAGCTGGTGGCTTCGTCGAACAGCAGCAGGCGCGGCTCACGAAGGAGCGCACGGGCGATAGCCAAGCGCTGCCTCTGCCCGCCCGACAGGCGGACGCCCCGTTCCCCGATCTCGGTGTCCAGCCCCTTCGGAAGGCCCTCCACAAACTCTCGGATGCTCGCCTTCCCGCAGGCGTCGAGCAGCTCTGCTTCAGTGGCGTCCTCCCTGGCGATGAGGAGATTTTCCCGGATGCTCATGTTGAACAGGTAGCTGTCCTGCATTACCATGCCGGTATGCCGGTACAGCACGCGGCGGCGCAGCTCGGAAGCCTCCCGCCCGTCGTAGCGGATGGAACCCGCGTCCGGATGGTAAAGGAGCAGCAGCAACTTGGCAAGGGTCGTTTTGCCGCAGCCGCTGTGCCCGACCAGGGCGATGTAGCCGCCCGGCTCCAACCGCAGGGACACGTCCTGCAAAACCGGCTCCTCCGGCGTGTAGCCGTAGCGGATATCCGCGGCCTCGACCTCGCCCAGCAGAGGCCGTTCATTTTCGCCGTCCGCTTCCCGGGCCAGGGAGAGGGTTTCAAATACCCGGCTGTAATACGGGGCGTTGGTCCGCAGCTGCGCGTTTCGGCTGCTGACCGCGTCCAGGGAGGAAAACAGCATGGAGAAGTACTCTCCGAACAGAATGAGCTGCCCGACCGTGATCCGGCCGCGGATGACGAAAAACGACCCGATGATGTACACGAGCACCTTGGTCAGGTAGTTTGCCTTGAAATCGTTGAATATCTCCGCGTACAGCCAGTACCGGATCCAGCGGTATCCCAGCTCCGCCAGGCGCTTGCGGTATGCCCGGTAACGGCCGATAAAGGTGTCCTCGGCATTCTGTATTTTGATTTCCTTCCAGTATTGCAGCGCGTCGTGCGTAAAGGAGGTGTAGTTTTGGCTGACCCCCCGGATATCCTCGTTGACCTTGCCCGTTCCCCGCCCGATCCAGGCGTTGAGAAGGAAGACGAGCGGGATGGTCAGACAGCAGAGCAGGGTCATCAGCGGACTCATCCGCAGCGTGAGCACCAGGGTAACGGCCACCGTAACCAGGCTGAACAGGTAATCGACCACCTGGTCCTTGATGAAGCTGCCGAGGCCGTCGACATCGTCTATCAGCCGCATTTTCCAGTTGCCCGGCTTCTCTTTCTCAAAAGTAGCCAGGGGCAGCCGCTTGTAGGTATTCCAGATATCCGTGCGGAGCGACAGGGTGAAACGGTTAAGCAGGCGGTTGCTCACCCCCAGCTCCACGGCTCCCAGCAGCAGGCGGCAGAGATACACCGCCAGCAGCCCCACGACCACCTGGTAAAACACCGCGATCTGGCGCTCCCGCATCACGTCGTCGATAAGGATCTGAAAGAACACCGGATTGACCAGGGAAACCGGGACCGCCGCCGCGCTGCACAGGAGCATGACGACAATCAGCCACCGGGATTCCCGGGCATAGGGCTTAATTCGGCGGAAAATCTCCCAACGGCCAAGTCTCATGCCGCCCCCTCCTTCCCGAACAGACGGCGGTAGGTGACCGACTTCGCCCGCATTTCCTCGTGGGAGCCCACCGCCTCGATCTCCCCTCCGTTTATCACAATGACCTTTCCGCAGCCACGGATGGCCGAGAAACGGTGGGAAACGACCACCACCGTGATGTCTTCGTCCAGGTGCATCAGCTCCTCCGCGACCTGCTCCTCCATGTCCACATCCAGCGCGGAGGTCGCTTCGTCGAGCAGGATCAGCGAGACGCGGCGCAGCAGCAGGCGTGCGATCATCAGGCGCTGCTGCTGTCCCCCAGACAGCCCGCGGGTGTTCCCGCCGATCCGTTCGTCGAGCCCCGCCGGCAAGCTGCGGATCAGCTCGTCAAGGCCCACCCGGCGCAGGGCTTCCCACAGCTCCTCATCGGTCCCCTGCCGTCCGAGCAGCAGGTTTTCCCTCACGCTTCCTTCAAACAGGCGGATATCCTGGCTGACCACCCCGATCCGGCTGCGCAGATCCGCCAGGGAAAAGGCTCCGGCCTCCTCCCCGTTGATCCGCACAGAACCCGACCATGGGTCATACAGCCGCAGGAACAGGTCCATGATGGTCGTCTTGCCGGCCCCGCTCGCCCCGACGACCGCCACCTTGTCCCCTTTCCGAATGGAGAAGGAGACGTCGTACAGCACGGGTTTCTCCTCATAACCAAAGGTCACATGCTCGAACGTCACCTCTTCCACAACCGGAAGGGCCCGTCCTCCGGCAGGCTCCTCCTCGGTGTCCAGCACCTCGCTTACCCGGTCCAGGCTGACCCGGCGCGAAAACCAGTCGAGATAGATCCGCAGCATCCAATTGAATTTCTTGTGCATCAGCGCGACATAATCGATGACCGCCAGAAATTGCCCGACCGACATCTCCCCACGATAAATCCGCCACGCCGCGTATCCGTAAATGACCAGGGAGGCGATCAAATTGACCAGATAGATGCCTCTGCCGACCAGAAAATCCACCCAGCGGGTACGGTTCCCCAGAGTAATCAGCCGGCGCAGCGGCGCCAAAACCTGGCTGGAGGCCCAGCGCTCCGCGCACAGGAGCCGGATCTCCCGGAAACCTTTCAGGATCTCGAACAGGCGGCCGGTAAAGGCGCCGGTGACCTCCCGCCTGTCCCGGGCATACCGCTCGGTCAGACGGCCGCACAACCGGGTCATGACGATCGGCAGCGCGGCCGCGACAATCAGCATTCCCGCGATCACCAGATTGATCCTGGCCACCATGACGACGACGCCGGCACACAGCAGGATCGAATTGACGAAATGGAACAGGTTGCGCTGGATGACGTGCAGGAACTGCTCGCTGTCCCCGTCGATGCGGCTCATGATGTCGCCGCTGTTCATATGGGTGAGGAAAGACGCCCTCGACCGGACAGCCCTTTCAAACACGGCGTTCTTCACATCGACGACATAGCGGTTCTGCAGCGTCTGCCACGTATACGCATAGATCAGGTTGAAAACGATCGCCGTCAGGAACAGGACCGCATAATTCCGGATGATCTCCGGGAGAAGGCCGTGCTCACCGCCGATGAGCACCTGGTCGGTCAGCCTCAGCAGATTCTGGGGCAGAAACAACGACACCGCATAGGTGACGAGGATACAGAGCTCTGCCAGCAGAAACAGGGGCGTATATGGTTTTGCAAAGTCCCAAACCCGTTTTAGGCGGCGGGGTGTCTGAGTTTTCAACCTTTTCACTTCCAATCCCGAAACAGATTTGAGAAAATTTGGTTATTTTGTTGAACGCAGGTCTATTTTACCGAAAACCACGGATGCATTGGTTTCCATCCGTATCAAAAACGTTTCCAAACACGACATCCGAACGGCTATGGGGAACCCGTCCGGAAACAACGCACAGGGGGAAAATCATCATGACTACGACCACACCGATACCGACATGGCCCACGTCCGACCATTTGACGGTCCTGCCCATCGAAAGGGCGGATCAAGCCGTGGAGCCGCACCGGCTTTTCCGGCTCCTGATCCTCTCGCGGGGAAAGCTGACCGCGCTGTTGGACGGCGAACCGATGGAGATGAACGCGCCGTGCGTGCTCTGCCTGCATGAGCGGCGCCGTCTGACCTGCACCAGGATGATTCATTGCGAAGGCCTCGTGCTGCTGTTCCGTCCCGCCTTTCTCAACCGGAGCTTCACCCTCGAAACCCTCCGGCACCCGCATTTCCAATCCCTGGCCGAGAAGCATTCGTTCTTTCAGCTGCGCCCCTTCCTTTCAGACGACTTGACGTGCAACCGCATCTCCGTCAGTGAGGATATGATGCGCCTGCTCATACGCTGCGCCCGCAGCTGCGCGTACGAAATTGCCAACCGCGCCGACTGGTATTGGTCCTGCCGGACCCGCTCCTATTTCATGGATATCATCCGGATGCTGGAAAATCAGTATTACGAATACGGCATGCAGACGCCCGAGATGCAGATGCAGCGCCGGCCGCAGCAGGAACGCGAGGAATTGCAGAAAGTGCTGGAGTATATCGAGTCCCATCTCGACGGTGATCTCACGCTCGAGGCGGTCTGCCAGCATTTCCGCACTTACAAAAAACAGGTGGAACGCTGGTTCCAGGCCTATAAGGGCATGACCTATTATCAATATGTCAAGGAGCTGCGGCTGAAAAAGGTCTGCTTCTATCTCCGTTTCACCGAACTGCAGATGAAAGAGATCGCCGTGCGGGTCGGCTTTTCCAGCGCCCAGAACCTTGCCCGGTTCTTTCAGAAGGAGAAGCGGATGTCCATGTCGGCTTTCCGCAGGCAATCGGTGTGGGAACGCCAAAACGATCGGGAGCTCCAGGCCATACGCAGAAGCCATACGGCCTGAATCCCGCAAAAGACACCACAAAAAAACGGCTGGATGGTGATAAAAATTAGGCCGAAATTTCCCTTGATTTTCTTCCATGTGGGGCTTACGATAAATATGAAGAAATTGTGAATGCAAGATCCCCATGAAAGAAAGAGGGCCCCGTCGTTGAATATCGATTTTTTCCTGGATCTGGCCGTGATCATCATCGCCGCCAAATCCTTTGGACTGCTGGTGCGCAAAATCCATATCCCCCAGGTTGTCGGTGAAATTGTCGCCGGCCTGCTGATCGGCCCGAACGTCCTGCACCTGGTCGATTCGAGCGATTTCCTCTCTCAGATGGCGGAGCTCGGCGTCATCATGCTCATGTTCGTCGCGGGGCTGGAAACCGATCTCAAGGAAATGAAGCGGACCGGGCCGGTCGCCCTGTTCGTCGCGGCGATGGGCGTCGTGGTCCCTCTCGCCGGGGGATTTCTGCTCTACTCCTGCCTGTACGGCTTCAGCCCCGTCGGCTCGGACGCCTTCTTCGAGGCGGTGTTCATCGGCACCATCATCACCGCCACCTCGGTGAGCATTACGGTGGAAACTCTCCGGGAAATGGGCAAGCTCAAGGGCAAGGTGGGCACCACCATTCTCAGTGCCGCGATCATCGACGACGTGCTCGGCATCCTGCTGCTCACCTTCGTCATCGGCTTTAAGAACCCGGCCGTCCGGCCGCTGACCGTCGTGCTCAACACCGGCCTCTTTTTTCTGGCGGCGGCGGGGGCCGGCATCCTGCTCTACTGGCTGTTCAAATGGTTCGACAAACGCTACCCGCAGCGCCGCCGCATTCCGATCTTCGGTTTCGCCGTCTGCCTGCTGTTCGCCTTTGCGGCGGAGCACTTTTTCGGGATCGCCGATATCACCGGGGCCTATGTCGCCGGCATCATTTTCTGCAACATCCGCGATTCGGATTACATCGCGCGCAAGATCGACGTCAGCTCCTATATGCTCTTCAGTCCCATCTTCTTCGCGAGTATCGGGCTGAAAACCGAAATCCACGGGGTCGACGCCTCCATGCTGGTTTTCAGCATCCTGTTCGTGCTCGTCGCGCTCGGGACCAAAATCGTCGGCTGCGGCCTGGCCGCCAGAGCCTGCCGCTTCTCCTGGACGGATTCCCTGAAGGTGGGTGTCGGCATGATGACCCGCGGCGAGGTCGCGCTCATCGTGGCGCAAAAGGGCCTCGCCGTCGGCCTGATCCCGCCGGTCTACTTCACCGCCGTGATTTTGTTGATTATGGTTTCCTCCATCGTCACCCCGGTAGCCCTCAAGCTCCTTTACCGGAAGGAGGATCGGGCGGCGCCTCCGTCCGATCCGGTACCGGCCTCCACATAAAACCACGGCTGCACGGAAACCCGTGGTGGGTTTGCGATCCATGTTTTCGAGGGCAGACGCCTCGAAAACACACTTTATCAGGAGTCGGCGGGGACAGAACGCCAGGCGGGCGGCAGCGTGCCGCCGCGATTCGGTATTCCCCCAGCAGCATGTCGACACAGCCGACATGTTGACTTCACCGCCATAGAGGAGGCGGGCGGCAGACAGGCGTTGTCCGGAAAGGATGGACAACGCCTGTTTTTCTGTTCTTTTTTCCCCTGTTTTGGCCCTTGGGCCGCGAATCGGCGTCACCCTTTTATCCCCGATTCATATGATGACAATGAAGGGTAACCGCCGGACGGCCAGGGTTCCCCTATCAACGAACAGGAGGATTTCTTATGCCTGATAACAAGTACATCCATGATGCCGGCTGCAAGGAAGCCGTATGCGTCGACGCCGGACGCGTTTACGATTCCTGCTCCGACAAAGACTGTCTGGAGGACCTGCAGGTTTACTTTACCGAGCGGGACCAGATGGTCATCGATCACGCGGTCAGTGTCCGCGCCAAAAAAGCGGAGGTCATCACCACCTACATCGACGTCGAAGCCCTGCCTTTCAACCGCGGGTACTATTCCTGCGACCTGACCTTCTTCTTCGAGATCCAGCTCGAGGTCTATTCCGGCCATGGCGTCCCCTGCACCATCGTGTGCGGCGTCTCCGTCTTCCAGAAAAAGGTCATCCTGTACGGCAGTGAAGGAAACGTCAAGGTCTTCTGCAGCGAGTTCGTCCCCAACCAGCACGACCAGCAGGAAATGCCCGCCCGCAACATGCCGCGCTGCTGCGTCCAGATCGCCGACCCCATCATCCTGTCCGCCCGTGTGGTGGACGCGTGCGACTGCGGCTGCAAGTGCGACTGCTGCTGCAGCTGCTGCAACATCCCCGACTGCATCTGCGAACGGTACGGCGGCCATTTCTGCGACGGACGGGACGGCAAGCTCGTCCTCGTGACCATCGGGATCTTCACCATCGTACAGCTCGTGCGCAACGTCCAGATGCTCATGCCGGTGTACGATTTCTGCATGCCCTCCAAGGAGTGCTGCCCGACGAGCGACAACCCCTGCGACCTGTTCAAGAAGATGTGCTTCCCCGTGGACGAGTTCTTCCCGCCCAAGGTCGACGACAAGAGCTGCGGCTGCGGCTGCAAGTAAGGCGCACCGGTTTTCCAAATACGGGTACAAAACCCCCGGGCCTTTGGCCCGGGGGTTGCTCCTATAGGATGCCGGGCAGCTCCCGCATCGACCCGATCACCGCGACGGGAAGGTCGGGGGGCGCGGGCCGCCCCGCCGCGTTGTACCACACGGTTCTCAGTCCCACCGCGAGGCCGCCCCGGATATCGGCGGCGAGATCGTTCCCGACAAACACGAGATCCCTCCGGGAGGCTCCGGGATTGTCCCGCAGCACCCGTCCGATCCCATACTCGAAAAACGCCCGCGCGGGCTTGCGCCAGCCGATGTCGGCGCTGGCAAACACCGCCTCAAAAAAGCGGGCGATCCCGTGCTCCCGCAGCAGGCGCTCCTGAGAGGGGGCGAGAAATATGCTGTTGGTCAGCACGTACATCCGGACTCCCCGGCCGGCCAAAACCCCCAGCGCGTCCTCCACCCCATCCTCCGGCTCCACCTCCTCCATACGGGAGAGCACCGCATATTCCACCTCTTCGTCCGGAAGGGGCAGCCGGAACCCGAAACGGCGGCAATAGGCGGGATAGTCCTTTTGGATGAAGGCTATCTCCGTATGGCCGGTTTTTCTGGCCTCATAAGCCGGGAGAAAGGCGGCCGCGTACGCGGCGAGTTCCTCCCGGGAACAGACGGTGTGGAATCCGGTCTCATACAGCATATCCAGCCCCCGGCCAAAATCAAAGGACCGTTCCCTGAGCAGGGTATCGTAAAGATCGAATAGAACGATGGGCGTCATCATCGGCCCTCCCCCACGTCTTACGTGCATCGCATCGGTGTTCAGGCGGCGTTTTCCGGGGCACGGTCGTCCGGCAGGTGCTTCCGTCCCGCCAGCAGCAGGACGCCGCCCACGCCGAACAGGACCAGCAAGCTGATGATGCCGATCGACGCCCGGCCGGTCACCATATAGAACAGGGAATACAGCATCGGCCCGATCACCGAGGCGAATTTGCCGAAGATGTCGTAGAACCCGAAATACTCATTGGAGCGTTCAGGCGGCACCAGCTTGCCGAAATACGAGCGGGACAGCGCCTGGATCCCCCCCTGTACCGTCCCCACCAGGAAGGCGAGGACCCAGAACAGCAGGCTGGACAGCCGGAGCGCGGACGCATAGGCATCCTGCTTGCCGCCGTCCGCAATGAAGGGGGCGAGCTGGGCCTGCATCCGCGTCACCTCCCCGGCCGCCCATTCCCGGGCATCCGCAGAGGAAAAGGCATATGTCCCATCCTGATCGTTCAGGCTTGCCAGCACGTCCCCGAACACCCCGGAGGGGCCGTCCTCCCCCTCCGACCAGAAGGCCGCGGGACGATCCTCGGTGGACAGGGCGTTCTTGCCGTTTTCCTTGATGTCGTTAACCACGGCTTCAAAGGCCTTGCGGTCCCGGTCCGATAGCGCGGCGGCTTCCGCCGTCTCGCCCGCGGCGCTGTCCACGGCATCCGTGTATTCCATCTGATACGGCTCCACATTGAGCCCCATGAAGAAGCCCACGCCGCAGATAACGACATACACCCCAATGGCGGCGGCGATCATCCGCAGCGCCCCCACCCTGGAGGCCAGACGGCTGAACAAGATGGAAAACGGCACCGCGACCAGTTGAGTCACGAGCAGCGCCAGGATCATCCCGGTCGAGCCGAGGCCCAGCGTCGCGCCGTAATTGGTGGCCAGGTTGATGACTGTCCCGACCCCGTCGATGTAGAAGAAATAGGCGACCAGATAGAGCAGCAGCCCTTTGTCCCGGGCGATGTCCTTCATGGTGCGCCACAGATTGTGCATGGCGGCCGACGCCAGCCTGGACGGCGGCGTCTCCACATAATACGTCTGCTTGACGTTTTTTAACAGCGGGATGGAAAACACCGCCCACCACACGCAGGTCAGCAGGATGGAAAATTTCACCGCCGTGACGCTGAAATCCGTCAGCAGCAGGAACACGATCGAGATGACAAAGGGAATGGTGCTGCCCCCGAGGTATCCCATCGCGTAGCCCCAGGAGGAGACGCGGTCCATCCGGTCCCTCGTCGTCACGTCGGTCAGGAAGGAATCGTAAAACACGTTGGCCCCGGAAAAGCCGATGTGGGAGACGACATACCCAACGAGCATCAGCTTCCAATCCCCCGTAAAGGCTGTCACCGCCGTAAAGACGAGGCCGAGCAGGAGACAGGCGCCGAGAAGCTTCTTTTTCATCCCCTTGAAATCGCCGATAGAACCGAAAATCGGCGACAGCACGGCAATGATCAGGGAGGCGGCGGATACACCGATGCCCCACCATTTGTCTCCGGCATCCCCGGCGATGTTGGCATAATAAATCGGGAAGATGGCGGCCATCATGTTGGTGGCGTAGACGGAATTGGCCCAGTCGTACAGTATCCAGCTTTTTTCCGGCTTGGTGAAGCGGCGCGACGGATCTTTCGAACGTTTCCGTGCGGTTTCCTGTGTGGACATGCGCATCCCTCCTGCCGATAGTTTTTTCCAAATCCAGTATCGCATTCCCAAAAGTTTTTGTCAATTAGATTTGTGTTAAACCGGAGGCGATCCTCTGTGATTTACCGCAGCGATATGCATGGCAAAAGCCGGCCAACTCATGGCTGGCCGGCCCGCATGGATATTTCCCACTATGTACGCTGTCCCTGGTTCGCGATACCCGCACACATATATTGGCACATGTCGACAGCTAACCGATGGCAGATTGGCACGATATTGACAAATGTCGTGTAATTTTTTATTTTCAGGCTGGTGGCGATCGATTCCAGCAAATCGGCTTCATGCCCGATCATGGCCGACCATTCCGCCACCTTCCAGTAGGGATTCATGCGATTGAGGATATTGGCGATTTTCAGGCCGTTCTCCTTCCATTTTTGCCGGATGACATTGGTCTGGCTGTCGCCCTGCATGAGCGTTTCCACATACTGGACAAACAGCTGGTTATGGTTTGCCATGGCCGTAACCAGATCATGACACTTATCCATTGGATAGATGCCCGAAATGATAGTCGCGTATGTTTTGTTGAGGCTTATGAGTTTGTTTTTGCTGTCTTCCTTGAGTGGGGTGTGGAAGGCCGCGTTGTTGAGATAGACCAGGCTCCAAAACAACTCCTCCGTCGCGTAATATCCAAATGCCTCGTACAATTGCAATTCTTCTTGATTCACGGCTTCTGCCTCCTTTCCATACATACTATGATTTCAAATAAAAATTGTTCCAAGGGCCCGCAATTCAAATGATTGCATTTACTGCGCAGGCTCGGTCATCCGCGGTTTCCCGTCCCTCATCGGTCTCAGGACCGTATCCCACAGGGCACGGACAAGCCGGACAGCCCGGCCGGGTGCCCTGTTTTTTCATTTGGTGGGACGATATCCGAACCGGCTTCTCTTCCATATAGCTCCCCCTTATCCGCAACAGAAAACAGCGGGATGCCCGTCTCCTCAAGAGACCGGGTATCCCGCCGTTTTTTCAGATTCTACTCCAGCTCAAAGGCACCGGTGTACAGCTGATAATATTTTCCCTTTTCGGCCAACAGGTCGTCATGGCTTCCCCGCTCGATGATCCGTCCCTGTTCAAGCACCAGGATCACGTCGGCGTTTTTGACGGTGGATAGCCTGTGCGCGATGACAAAAACCGTCCGGCCCTGCATCAGGGCGTCCATTCCGCGCTGGACAATGGCCTCGGTCCGGGTATCGATGGAACTCGTCGCCTCGTCGAGGATCATGACGGGCGGATCGGCCACGGCCGCCCGGGCAATGGCGATGAGCTGCCGCTGTCCCTGGGAAAGGTTGGCGCCGTTTCCGGCCAGGGGCGTCCGGTAGCCGGAGGGCAGACGGGTAATGAAGTCATGGGCCCCGACCAGGGCGGCGGCCTTCATACATTCCTCATCCGTGGCATCCAGCCGGCCGTAGCGGATATTGTCCATGACCGAGCCGGTAAACAAATTGGTGTCCTGCAGCACGATACCCATGCTGCGGCGCAGATCTGCTTTTTTGATTTTGTTGATATTGATCCCATCATACCGGATCTTGCCGTCGGCGATATCGTAAAACCGGTTGATGAGGTTGGTGATGGTGGTTTTACCCGCCCCGGTGGCGCCGACGAACGCGATCTTCTGGCCCGCCTCGGCATAGAGCGTGACGCCATGCAGGACGGTTTTCTCCGGTGTATAGCCGAAATCCACGTCATACAGCCGTACATCCCCTGTCAGGCGGGTGTAGGTGACCGAGCCGTCGCTGTGGGGATGCTTCCAGGCCCATAGATCGGTGCGTTCGGCGCATTCTTCCAGGTTTCCTTCTTTTTCCCGGGCGTTGACCAGGGTGACATACCCCTCGTCCTCCTCCGGCCGCTCGTCCATCAGATCCAAAATGCGCCGCGCTCCCGCCAGGCCCATGACCACGGCGTTGACCTGCTGGGACACCTGATTGATGTTGCCGGCGAACTGCTTGGTCATGTTGAGGAACGGGACGGCGATGCTGATGCTGAAGGCCATCCCGGACAGCGCCAGATTGGGGGCCCCGGTCAGCAGCAGGATGCCGCCGGCCAGCGCCACCAGCACATACAGCACGTTGCCGATGTTATTGAGAATGGGGCCCAGGGTATTGGCATAGGTGTTCGCCTGCTCCGCATTGTGGAACAGCTCGTCGTTGACCCGGTCGAAAGCCGCGATGCTGTCTTTCTCGTGGCAAAAGACCTTCACGACCTTCTGGCCGTTCATCATCTCTTCCACAAAGCCCTCGACTTCACCCATGGATACCTGCTGCCGGATAAAATAGCGGGCCGAGTTGCCGCCCACCTTCTTGGTAACGAACAGCATGAAGACGACGCCTGCCACCACCACAAGGGTCAGCCATACGCTGTAATACAGCATGATACTGAAAATCGTCAGCACCGTCACGGCCGAGATCAGCAGCTGAGGAAAGCTCTGAGAGATCATCTGGCGCAGGGTATCGATGTCGTTGGTATAATAGCTCATGACGTCGCCGTGATTGTGGGTGTCGAAAAAACGGACAGGCAGGTCCTGCATGCCGCTGAACATGCGAACCCGCATTTTCTTCAGAAATCCCTGTGTGATCACCGCCATCATCCGGCTGAAGACAAAGGCCGACAGGAGGGAGAGGACGTAAAACACGGCCAGGAGCCCGACGCTCGACAGGATCGGGCCCGCCGCCGCGCTCCAGTCGCCGCTCTGCCAGGTGGTCTCGATGATTCTCTGCATGAACACTGCGGGAATCGAACTGACCGCGGCGCTGAACACGATACAGACAACGACAAAGGGCATGGCGGCCGGATAGAAGGCGAACAGCATTTTCATCAGCCGCCGGAGTGTGCCTTTGGAGGCGGTCTTATTCCGCATGCGAATCACCCGCCTTGTTCTGGGAGGTATAGACTTCCCGGTAGATATCGTCGGTTTCGAGCAGCTCGGCGTGAGTGCCGACCGCATGGACCGCCCCGCCGTCCATAACGATGATCCGGTCGGCGTCTTCCACCGAGGCCGTGCGCTGCGCAATGATGATCTTAGTGGTCTCGGGTATGTAGGACCGGAACGCCTGCCGGATGAGTGCGTCAGTCTTGGTATCCACGGCACTGGTGGAGTCGTCGAGGATGAGGATCTTGGGTTTCTTCAGCAGTGCGCGGGCAATGCACAGCCGCTGCTTCTGCCCGCCGGACACGTTGCTGCCACCCTGTTCGATATGGGTGTCGTACCCGTCGGGGAACTGCCGAATAAACTCGTCCGCCTGTGCAAGACGGCAGGCCTCCGCCATCTCGTCGTCGGTCGCGTCCGGATTACCCCAGCGCAAATTCTCCTCGATGGTACCGGAGAAGAGCTCATTTTTCTGGAGAACGACCGCAACCTGGTTGCGCAGGGCCTCAAGGTCGTACCGGCGCACGTCCACACCCCCAACCCGGACCGTCCCCTCGGTGGCGTCGTACAGACGGGGGATGAGCTGGATCAGCGAGGATTTGGCGGAGCCTGTCCCGCCGATGATGCCGATCGTCTCCCCCGACCGGATATGCAGGTCGATCGCCGACAACGCCATCCGCTCAGCCTTCTCAGCATATTTGAAGCTCACGTGATCAAAATCCACCGAACCGTCCAACACCTCGGTGACAGCGTCCGGAGGGCTGGCGAGCGCGCTTTCCTCCCGCAGCACCTCCACGATCCGCTTGGCCGACTCGCTCGCCATCGTAATCATGACAAACACCATGGAAACCATCATCAGGCTGCTGAGGATCTGGAAGCTGTAGGTCAGAAGGGAGGAAAACTGCCCCACGTCGAGGTCGAGGCCCCGGCTGGTGATGATGGTATAAGAGCCGAAGGAGAGCACGAACACCATGACGGTATAGAGGCAGAACTGCATAAGCGGATTGTTGATAGCCAGGATTTTTTCCGCCCTCGTGAAATCGGCGCAGACATCCTCCGCCGCGGCTGAGAATTTTTCTTTTTCATAGTCCTCCCGCACAAAGGACTTGACCACCCGTATCCCCTTGATGTTTTCCTGGATAGAATTATTCAGCACGTCGTATTTATGGAAGACCTTTTTAAACAGGGGCATGACCTTGCGGATGACCGCGAACAGGCCGAAGCCCAGGATCGGCGCCACGATCAGGAAAATGAACGCCATCTGCCCGCCCATGACGAACGCCATGACGAATGCGAACACCAGCATCAGCGGGCAGCGGATCGCGGTGCGGATGATCATCATGTAGGCCATCTGCACGTTGGTCACGTCGGTGGTCAGGCGGGTCACGAGAGAGGAAGTGGAGAACTTGTCGATGTTTTCAAACGAATAGGTCTGTATCTTGCTGAACAGATCCCGCCGCAGGTTGCGGGCGAACCCGCTCGACGCCTTGGAGCAGGCGGTGCCGGCCAGCCAGCCGAATGTCAGGGACAGCCCCGCCATCACCACCAGCACCAGGCCGTGCCACAAAATCACGTCGATGCTGCAGCCGCCCTTGATCTGATTGACCAGGCGCGCCACGATAAACGGGATGATGCATTCGAGCATCACCTCGCAGGATACCAGGACCGGCGCCAGGATCGACGGCCGCTTGAATTCGCGGATGGATTTTGCCAGTTCTCTTAGCATGGATACTGTCTGTCTCCTTTGCTGTAAACCTTAGAGCAGGCGCCGGGGGGTTCAGAAAAACAAACAGCGCAGGCCCGAAATATCCGGGCTTACGCTGGCGCCACTCGACGGATACCAGTATACACGTTCCAATTTTTAATGTCAACGGCACAACAGCGGAAAATTTTTAAGAATTGCCCGATATCCGCGAGTTCCCGGGACACGGATGCCGGTTCGCTCCGGCTGCTTCTCATCCTTGCGAATCCGTCTCGTTTTTTTCTTTCTCCCCTCTTGATTTTTTCGGCCGGATGTGCTAAGATCATCCGTGTTCAGTTCACGCGGGTGTAGTTCAATGGTAGAACATCAGCTTCCCAAGCTGAATACGAGGGTTCGATTCCCTTCACCCGCTCCAAAATCCGCCATATAATCTTTGATTTAGATTTTATGGCGGATTTTTGATATAATAAAATAAGCTAAGAAAATTGTTATTTACTCTTACCCGCTGCAATACTTATGAATCAAAATATAAAACCAAAAGCGTATTCCGTGTGGAAATCGCTTTGAGACAAGCTTGTGTAAAAGATACATATGCTATCAAAGTTTTTACCGCAGATGACAGAAACCATTTTAATAATCAAGCGGAACGTATACAAGACAAATTGAATCGATACTTAAATAATTTGGATGAGGAAATGGTTGATTATCCTGTCAGCCACCAGGCCCTTTTCCGCGGGGGCGGCAAGTGTAAGCTTGGAGTTCAGCTTGATATACTTGGCAAAACATATTCAGCACTTTGTGCTTGCGATCTGTATGTTATGCGTGTGACCAACCCTGATGAAGCGGATTTTGAGATGATAAAAAAATTTATCGCCGCCCGCAGACAATCTATTTTAGATAATGCTTATTCAAAATGGGCGTGTTCAAATAAGCATTACCATAACGAATAAATCCGAATCCTTTTCTATTCAGAAAGTGATTCGGATTTTATTTTACGCTGAAAAACAGGCTGGTAAATTTTAGTGTGTTTTGATATAATGAAAAAAATCAGATTTTGGTTGAAAGAGGATTTTAAAATGGTGAAATATCAATTTTTTGTCGGTTCAACTTACAAGGATTTAGTTGACGAACGACAGGTTGCTATTAACGCTATTATTGAGACCAATAATATTGTTGCCGGAATGGAATTTTTTGGAGCGGTTGGCGAAAACCAGTTAGAACACATAAAACAGGAAATTGACCAAACGGATTATTATCTGTTAATAATCGGCGGAAGGTATGGCTCTCTTACAAAATCCGGTATTAGTTATACAGAGGAAGAATATGATTACGCTGTATTAAACGGTGTAAGAGTTATCGCTTTCATCCATAGCAATCCAGAAAGTCTGGCTTATAACAAGAGTGAAACGAACTCTTCTAATAGAGAAAAATTAGAAAATTTTAAAACTAAGGTCCAAAATAGTGGACTGGTTTGTTTTTGGGACAATCTAAATGATTTAAAGTCTAAAATTGTTACAACCATATATAATGTAATTAATAAATATCCGGCAACTGGATGGAAAAGAATACAAGAGAATAACAAAGATGAACAAGATACCGATGACCTTTATATAAGATTTAATGCTCAAAAAAGAAAAGCAACCAACATATTGTTCCCATCTGTTAAGCATCATATTTCTTATGAAGAAATAAGTGTTTCATATGATTTCGATTATCCTCATCGAGCAATTTTCCGTTCCGAAAATCATTATGTTCAACTTGAGGTCAGAGACGGGATGATACAGGAATGGATGAAGCTCACCTGTAAAGACTATGTGGAATATATAGATGATCTGAATGCACAATTGAATCAAAATATGATCATATGTCTACGAAAAATATGGTTCAATACAGTCAGCCCAGAAATTATAGCCTATATTGATTTTCTGCATGATACCAGTATTTCAGTCAATTCATTGCTTTCCATTAAACAAATAAAAGAATGGTTCTATGATGGCGAGGTTTTGACGGACGGATGTTCGCATGGTGTCTATGTCAGGGTATTTCAGGAATTTTTCTTGTCGGATCATTTTTACAGTAATAATGACAAATATTATCTGCCCATGGGCGAAAATGCGATCAAATCGACTTTACAAAAAACTGAGTTTGATAAAGAAAACGGCATCATACGGTGTCAGCTTCTAATAGAAAATGCGAATACTTTTCCAGTCTCTTTCGAGATAACAGGCTGGTTTTTTATACCGTTAGAAGATAACTGGCCTGGCTGTAAAAGTTTAACTGGCATTAAAGGTCAAAATACAACAGGCTCTAATATTTTCGATTTATCCGCAAGCGAAAGTAAGGTTATGGAATGTCTGTTTATTCCCAAATCCGAATTACTCGACTATAAACCAAATGATATGCATATTTCGATAATGGATAAAACGTATGAATATCAATAAACCGGCCAAAATGGAAAAAGGCTTTGAACAACTGTAAAGCTACATGTTGACCAATTAAACGGCGTTATTATGGATTTGAAGGTATCGTCTGTAGACAGGATAGAAAGCAACCGGCTGTCTTTGGCAGCCGGTTGCTTTTATTTGTATCTCTAGACCCCCTGGCTCCGATGCAGGGGCTTCAGCCCATCGCCGCCCCACGGTTGGCCTTGCCCGCGATATATTCAACCTCTATACGTACCACCGTGGCCTCCTCCGCGCAGGACTTGATATACGTGTCCAGCGCCTCTTCGGTCAGCTCCGGAGCATATTTCCCTGCCAGCAGACGGAAACCCGCCTGACGTTCATCCTCCGCATATACGATATGCGCGGTCCCAAACGCCATGGCACTCGCGTACTCCATCGTCAAATGGTCACGGCTAGGCCCGGATTCGGCCACAACGGTAAAGCACACCCGGCTGTCATGACGGATATTGTCCAGCTTCTGTCCCTCGGTGGCACAATGGAAATAGAGCGAGTTACCCGTCAGCACATAAGAAAGCGGCACACCGTAAGGCATTCCGTCGTCACAAACCGTAGACAGCACCCCATAGGACGCACGATACAGGATCTCTCTGGCTTCCTGATAGTTTACTTTCCTGGAGATCCGCCGCATTCCCCGCATTGCCTCACCCTTTTCTTTCGGATATGCCCTGATTATACCCGACGGCGACGCCCAGGGCAAGCTTTTTTTGATTTGTTTTTGTTGGAGATAGGAGGCTCAGAAAGATGTTAGGGAATCCAGCGTCCAAATCCCCCCAAAAACCAGGTGATTGCACTCACGGGCTCTTCTTCGCTCACCATTTCTATCCACACCACGAGCATGACGTCCGGAAGAAAGGAGCGGTGTAGGGGAAGTACTCTTGCACCCCGTATTTTATCCTGTCGCCGTAATAAAAAAGAACAATTCGGCATTTAGGGAAATATTATCCACTGCATTTAAATATCTTTAGCATGTTAACCCTGTGAGTTCACGGTCGGTTTGAAAATGAAAATGGGCATGACCATCATTATTATAGCAATAGTATCAAGTATATATTAGACGACTCCTATTATGCGACTGTCAGCCGCGAAGTTCTTGAATAAGAATACACTAAACTTTCAAACTTATTTTTCGGTATCGTCATAAATAGATGCCATTCTGACTGGTGCTTTGACAATATTCTGGGCGATGGATATACAAAAAACACTTAATCTTGTTTCATCCTATTTAAAGCAAGACGGCGTTTTCATATTTAGTTGGGATCATCCATTTATGCAACTGTATCGAGGCCTTTGAGAATACATTGATTTTTTCAGGCAGTTATTTTGAAGAAGAACCGTTTACATTTAAAAAGAATATAAATGTCCCTGCTAATCGCAACAATCCGGATCTCAACAAAGAAAGTGAATATTCTCTAACACTTTATAGCAGACGATTATCCGATCACATCAACATACTCGCAAAAGCCGGATTTGCTGTTGAAAGGGTTATTGAAGAAACCGACAGAAAAACATTAGATAACGATTATGCGTTTAGTTCACGATTTTACTCACCTTATAAAGCCCAAAAATTTCCTCAATCAATTATTTTTAAGCGAGGAAATTGTAAATGAAATCTACGAGCATAATTTCAATGCGAGAGTTCAATTTTCACTCAAAAAACGGCTGGAGATTCCTTTTATCCCACCCTTACAGACTGAGGCTGAACGCAAGTCGCATTCAGTCTCTTTTCATATCCGGGCTAAGAATTTTGGTTGAAATGGATCTTTTTTATATAATCGTATCATTGTATAAATCTGTCGAAAAATGAGATTGTTATTATGGCGGAATTTTGCTATAATTAAGTCGAGGGATGTATAATGAAGACAAATAACTTAATTTTAAAAGCAGCACTTAGTGTAGGCGGAAGTATTGCGCTGTTTTTCGGAGGCTTAATGCTGCCCATGTCCATATTTGGCGATATGGTAGAAGGCGCAAGCAGATGGCCTGGGATAATAACAGGGTCCGTATTCACCATCGTGAGTATTTTTTGTTTTGTAAAGCTTTTTATTTTAAATAGACGCAATAAAAGATTCAACCGATATACAGCCTTAATTGGAAATCAGAAAAGCATACCAATAAAGTGGCTATCGGATAAAATGAATTGCACCAGAGAAAAGACAATATTAAATATACGCGAAGCAATGAGCTACGGATTATTTGCAGATGCTTATATTGATGAGAAAAATGAACTTTTGCTCTTCCCAAATTATAATGCATACGGGGCTTTAAAAACAGTTTATTGTACGAATTGCGGCGCCGGATCGGAAGTCATGACAGGTTATTATTCAAAGTGTAAATACTGCGGCTTCGTATTAGATACAGGCAGGCCGATGTAATGCTTTTTGATGTTTGCATGTTGATAAATTGATTTTTCATGTGAGGATTATCGCGTAGCTTGCCGCCGATATGATCCTTCACATGCGTACCAATTTGACGCGAGGGTTTGTGTCGTGTTTTAAATTTTGAGGTGCATCTCTTTTGTCTCACCTTTACAAAACGAAAGACAGGCGTTTGCCTGTCTTTCGTTTTGTTGATACATGCAGCTCGAATCCAAACGCCGCCTGTGCGGAAGAGGCGAGCAGGGATCGGCGACTGATAAGGCGGCCGGGCCGCCGCAGATGGCAGATCGTTCGTGGCGACTTCTTTTTGAGGTTATATAACCGGTAAACACAACCCCAAGTTGATAATTAACATTTACCCCTAAAAATATTGAGTTACCCCTTTACTTTGACGCGATGTCATAGTTTATACTGAATATACCCCGGTTTTTCCGAAAAAAATTCAAAGGAGCTAACTACGATGAAATTAACCACTATAAGCGAAATATCAAGAAAAATGAACATTTCTACCCGAACCCTGCGATATTACGAGCAGATTGGATTGATTGAGAGCGTTAAAAAAGAGGATTACGCTTACCGGACCTATGACCAAACGACAGTCATGCGTTTACAGCAAATCGTTGTACTGCGAAAGCTGCGGATACCATTAAAACAAATCGGCTTGATTTTAGAAAGCGAAAACACAGCGGCGATCATCGACGCTTTCCAGCAGAACCTTGCAGAAGTGGACGATGAAATTACCGCGCTATCCACCATTCGGGATATTATCAACACGTTTATTGCACGCCTGAAAGAGAGCATCCATCAGGATATTAAGCTAAATCTACTGGACGATACCGCTTTGCTCGAAGCTGTAGACACGCTTACCGTGCAGAAAATACCGCTCAAAGAAGAAAAAACAGTGGCAGCTTTGGAAATGGCAAGCGAAAGACTGAACAAGCTAACTGACCGGGATGTGCGGATTGTATATCTGCCGCCGGCGACGGTGGCAGCAAGTCATTATATCGGCGATGAGCCGGAACATCATGCGGCAATGGTAATAGACAAATTTGTGGTTGATCGCAATTTGCCAGCTATCTATCCGGGTTTACGCCATTATGGTTTTAATAGTCCAAATCCAGAAGACGGGACAAACCACCATGGTTACGAGATGTGGGTCACTATCCCGGATGATATGGATGTTCCCAAACCGCTTGTAAAAAAACGTTTTGAAGGAGGTCTGTACGCCGCGTATATGATTCCAATAGGGGCATTTGAAGGGTGGGACTGGTTATTTAAGTGGTTGAACGAAAACGAAAAATATGCGTACAGAGGAACCTGGGATGGCTCTAATATGTTCGGATGCTTGGAGGAAAGCTTGAATTATATAAATAACGTAACCACATTTTCAGATGGAAAATATGATAATGTACAGCTTGATTTGCTCATTCCAATTAAAGAGAAAGAGAGATAAGCAAGACCCGTTTCCACTCATTTTATACCATATTTACGGGCGTATTCCGTCACATTCCTGACCCAATGATCATACCAGAATCCTCCATTGCACCGTCGTTTCTGCGACTCTGGTCCCCTCCGTATAGGGTTCCGATAAAGATGTTGTCAATCGCCGTTTCCAGTACAGCCGAATTTCATCTTCCCCCTTGCAGGTTATCTCATCTGTTTTTTGTCAAACGCCGCTTGATTCTGTGCCATAAGGCTTTTCATCCCGGCCAGGTCAGCCGGCCGGTACGAAAAGGGAGGGGCAAGGCGCCCCTCCCTCTATTTTGTCTTTATATAGGGCGGAAACACAAGAGCACCCGGCCGATACCGGCATAAGCGGGCAGGAGACCGACATATTTCA
>ERZ856578.3637-NODE-3637-length-22535-cov-4.287425_pt1 | contig 22535 bp, 16 predicted proteins | sample MGYA00514384_ERZ856578 | MGnify/ENA primary metagenome ERZ856578 (study PRJEB29103, sample SAMN06111958) | human gut metagenome | biome: human gut; feature: ankylosing spondylitis patient; material: healthy_person | host: Homo sapiens | place: China:Hangzhou... | reverse complement strand
TAATAATAGCTACTTTACCTTTCAAACGATCCATTTCAAAGATCCTCCTTTGTTGTTATAGGTAAAATTATACAATTTTTCTTTCTGTTTTTCAATCTTTTTATATATATTCTATATTTTAGTATAACATAAATACTTTACTAAAATTCTGCCCCCAAATTGCAAGCCTTAGTTATTTCCATCCCCAGTGGCTCTAACCTCTTTCGGTGTCTTCCCATAATACTTCTCAAACAAATGATAGAAATGACTCACGTTCTCATATCCCACCTGCTGTGCGATCTGCTTCACCGGAAGTGTCGTCTGCTCCAGCAACTGTCATGGTAGGTGCATTTGTCCGGATGTAGCATTCCAGTTCATAGAGGAACGCCTTTTCCTTTCCTTCTTTGCTGTCCGTATGTAACTGCGGAACATATGCCTGACAGAGATACTGCAACAGGCGGATCATCAGTCCCTGCTCGATCTGTTCATATCCCGGATCTTTTGTCAGATTTTCCGTGAGGAATTGTTCCAATAACTGATCAACATCCAGTCTCTTTCCAGAATATTTCTCTGATTCCTGAGAAGACAGAACTGTCTGCGAACGGTCATGCACTTGCTTATGTCCGAATTGAAATCGTAGATGAAAATGGGGTTGTCGTTCCAGATGCGGCAGTCAAACTGCACGCAGACGTAGAAGGTGCCGGTAAACCGGCTGCATTCGGTTCTGCTAATCCGATTACGGATGAGAATTATACTACAGGAGACTTTATTTCTTATCGTGGAGTTGCAACGGCGATTATTCAGAATTGTCCCAATGCTGCATTGAGCATCTTTTCCTGCTCGTCTCCAATTTCTCCGGCAAACATTTTTGCAACATCTCTCAAAGACATCTCATACACAATATCCGGAAGCATATCCACGTCCATCATGGAAGCCAGGAACCCACGGATCTTCGGATTACTCATCAGATCTTCCATCGTGGAATCCACACTGTAAGTTTTCTTTAATGGCACTACTGCTTCATAGGTCACTTCATAGTTTCCGGCTTCTACAAGGCAGACTCCTTCTTTCACATTTACAAACAATGGATTCTCTTTCTCTTCATATACACTGTCTGCTACATAAGGCAGACTGATTTCCGCTTCACATCCAAAAGGAACAGAAAAACGCAACTGTATTTTATTTCCATCCAGTATCTTCCAACTGCTCTGATACCTTCCACTGGCAGAATCCCAGGAAACATCCACATAACCTAATTCTGCATTCACTTTCGGATGAATCTTCATCTTTCTTCCACCCGGATTCTGTTCAGTCACATCAATACCTGCCGCATGTCTGTAAACCCATTCCAGCACTGCTCCATAAGAATAATGATTCAGACTGTTCATTCCTGTACTTGAGACATGTCCGTTCTCATCCAGAGAATTCCATCTCTCCCAAACAGTTGTTGCACCCAGTTTCACCTCATAGAGCCACCCTGGGAATTCTTCATTCAGAAGCAACTGGTAAGCAATATCTGACATACCATTCTCTGTAAGCACATTACACAAAAGTGGTGTGCCAACAAATCCAGTATTTAACTTGTACTTGTTCTGTCGGAACAGCTTTTTCAACATCTCTGCTGTCATTGTTTCATTTTCTGATAAATGATATTTTAACGCAAGTGTAAGTCCTGTCTGCGTCTTGATCGCGCATCTTCCGGTCGCTGTAAAGTATTCATCCCTGACTACTGTCCACTGCTGATCGGCAATCTCCTGATATTCCTTCTGCAACTCAGATTTTCCTAATGCTTCTGCTGCTTTCGCGACAATCTGTGCACTGGCTGCATAATAGACATCTGCGATATACGCTTCGTCTGTCGCACCATATACATTTCCTTCTTTTGCTCCCGGACGGTCGAGTGCCAGCCAGTCACCGTAATGGAAGGAGTTTCTCCATCCGTGATGCTCGCCATCCACCCTTCTGATGTAATCCACCCAGGCTTTCATACTGTCGATCTGCTGCTCGAGAATTGTCTTATCTCCACTGAACAGATAGACATTCCACGGAAGAATACATGCCGCGTCTCCCCACGCACAAGATGTCTTACTCGGACCAAATGTCGGTACAACTTCAGGTACCATACCATCTGCCAACAGCTGTTCCTGATACATGTCATATAAAAATTTTCTGTAAAATGCATAGGTATCTGCCAGATAACTTGCAGTAACTGAAAACACCTGCGTATCTCCTGTCCATCCCATTCGTTCATCTCTCTGCGGGCAGTCTGTCGGAACATCCAGGAAATTTCCTCTCATTCCCCACTCTACATTGGAAATCAACTGATTCACAAGCTCATGTCCTGTCTCTAACTCGCCTGTCTTCTCATATTCACTACAAAGAACAAGTGCTGTAAAATCATCGCAGGACAGATCTGTCACACCACTTACTTTCACATATCTATATCCATAATAGGTAAAATAAGGAATGAACTCTTTTTCTGTTCCATCCGAAATGTAATGATATTCTGACTTTGCGGTTCTCAAGTTTCCATTGTAGAAGTTACCATCCTGGAGCACTTCTCCTGTCTGAATCAGGATCTCAGTTCCTGCTGCTTCCTTTACATGGAATCTGAAAATTCCGGTAATCTCCTGTCCAAGATCAAATACCTGCTCGCCTGCCGGTGTATGAATCAGCTCCACTGGCTTCATTTCTTTATATACTGTTACAGGAAGTGATAACCGCTCCATCAGTCTGCCCTTCGGTGCCACTGCAAGAATCGCTGCTGCTTTTGGAACATCCGGCAAAGTATCATCTCTCTTCTCTCCATCATAGATGTTAGAAAAAGAAATCTTACTTTCCGTTACTTTCCAGGATTCATCCGTACCGATCACTTCTTTTGATCCATCTGCATAATCAATATGTACTTCTGCGATCACCTTCCATGCATCACCAAAGAAACCTTTCTTCTCCGGCTGACTAAAACCAAATCTTCCCTTGTACCATCCATCTCCAAGAAGAACAGAAAGTTCTCCACCTGCTTTCATTTGCTCTGTCACATCATAGGTCTGATACTGTATCCACTGGTCATAATTGTTGCAGTAAGGAGTCAGATATTCCTTTCCAATTTTTTCTGTTTTTTCGGTCTTGTTCGAAGTAAAATATGCCTCATACAGTCCCAGACCACAGATATAGAGTCTTGCCCGCTCAACTTCTTTTTCTGTTGAAACCGGCTTGGAAAAGATTGGATGTCTTCCCTCTTTCCAGCCACAGGTGATCCACTTTCCTACCCATGGTTCGTCCTGCTTTGCTGTCTCAAAAAACTGAACATCGGATTCTACTACTTCTTCCTGATCTGTTGCCACAATGACTTTCCAGTAGTATCTCGTATACGGTTCTGTTTGAAGATCTACCTTCGTTCCACAACTGTCAAGATTCTCCTCTTTCGTGTCCAAAAGAATCTCTGAAAAATCCTCTTTCTCACTGATCAAAATTCTTGCATTTTTCTGTTTCTTTCCCTTGCATTCTTTTACCTTCCAGGAAAATACAATCTGCTCCATATAAAATCCAAGCGGATTTGTAATATGATTTGTCTTTGCTGCGTAAATCTTACCCATAATGTTCTCCTTATACTACATTACCGGCCATTCCCATACAAATGACCGGTATCCATAAATCTATTTTATTCTGCTTTGTCTGCTGAATGTCTTTCCTGCAGAATTCTTGTCTGCTCTTCCAGTTTCTCTTTTGTAAGTGGATATGCCTTTGCGAAAATACCAATTCCAACCACATTGATGATTGCCGGAAGGATAATCAGACAGAAAATGATTACATTGATTACACTCTGTGTCTGTACTTCAGCTACTGCATTGAAACCTGCCATCTGAAGCATATATCCTGGAATTGCTCCACCTATTCCCATTGCACATTTTGAGATAAAACTGGAAAGAGAAGCAACTGCGCCCTCAGCACGGATTCCCATTGTCATTTCCACATAATCTGTATTATCTGCCTGGATTCCATAATTTAATGGAGCCGCAAATCCACTTCCTACTCCTGCAATCAGAGATGAAACGATCAAAATCGGAATACTTTTCACGTCAATCAAACGGATCAATGGGCACAAACCTACAATTGCAAGTCCAACTGCATACATCTTTTTCTTTCCGTATTTTGCAATAAATTTTGTTACAATCATTGTTGCCGGGAAAATCGTAACGCACATTACCAGTGTAAGGATTGCTGCCCAGCTTAAATTCCCTAACACATATGTGTAATAATATGTGTTAACTGCACTGACAATATTGTTTCCAATTGTATAAAGCAATACAACAAGGAATGTAATATATACCGGTTTCTGTGATAAAATCTGAAATAACTGTTTAATCGTATAACTCTTTTCTTTCTGTGGTTTGATACGCTCTTTTACTCCAAGTGTTCCAATGATCGAACAGAAGAAAATCACTGCAACTGTGATAAGAATCAACTTGATGTATCCATCTTTATTTGATGTATCTCCAAGAATCAGTGGTGCTGCAACACTAACAACCAACGCACCTACCACATAAGCCAGACCTTTTACTGAACTAAGAGAGTTTCTTTCGTTCATATCCTCTGTCATAACCGGAAGAAGACTGTTCAGGGAAATGTCCATAACCGGGAACAAAACGCCAAGTAAAATGTAGGAAACATAAGCAATCGCCAGTTTACCAGATGGAGCCATCATCGGTCCAAACCATAACAACAGGAAATTTGCACTACAAAGAATCGTTCCTACGATCAATGTCGGACGGAAGTGTCCGAACTTCGTATTCGGAAGATGATCGATCACGAATCCAACCAGAGGATCATTTAATCCATCCAGAATTCTTGCGATCAGAAACAATGTGGCACATGCCGCAGGACTTAATCCACAGATATTCGTATAAAAGATCAACAGATATCCATTGATGATCGTCATAATCGGTATGTTACCAAAGTTTACGGTTGCATAGGCCAGTTTTTCTTTGAACTTTATTTTATCTTTGCCCATCTTTTGTTCTCCTCCCTCTTAACACAACTCATTTAATTTGTAAATGATTCCCTCAATCGTTTCTCCCGTTACACCTGCAATGGATAAAGATTTTAACGGAAGTCCTTCTAAAATTGCCTGAATCATCTGCTGATCCGCCTCACTGATTTCTTCTCCATTCTCTCCGTTCTGCTGCAATGGTGCAAGTAATTCCATTGTTGCAGCGGCTGTTCTGGAATCTGCAAGAAGTTCTCCGATTGTCGTAGCACCTGTCACCTGGAATGGAAGCTGTTTCTTGGTTGTAAACGAAACCTCACAGCTAATCCGAATATCATCACTTGCATGTCCAATCAGAATTTCGTAAGTTCCTGACGGTGCATACCAGTCTTTGATTTCTTCATTGTAGAAGGACAGGTCTCTTGCACTAATCTTCATCTGTGCTTTCTTTGTCTCTCTCGGCTGAAGGAAAAGCTTTGTGAATCCTTTCAGTTCTTTTACCGGTCGGTTTACAGTTCCATTCTTGTCTGCTACATATAACTGTACCACTTCTTTTCCTGCACATGCACCAACATTTGTGACATCTACTTCTACTATAATCTCATTCTCATCATCCAGTTCTTTCGATGATACTGTCAAATGATCGTACTTAAATTCTGTATAGGACAATCCGTGTCCAAATGCCCAGCGTACCGGCTGTTTCTTTGCCTCATAATAACGGTATCCGACATAGACTCCTTCAGTATAATCCACTTTCTTTCCATCTCCACCAAAAGAAAGATAACTTGGATTATCCTCTATGCGAAGCGGGAAGCTCTCAGCAAGTCTTCCACTTGGATTCGCCTGACCGTAAAGTAACCGGTCACACGCTTCTCCGACACCCTGTCCGCCAAGATACAGTTCCAGGATTGCAGCGGTCTGCTCAGCCCATGGAGCCTCAACCGGACTTCCGTTGTGAAGCACCACAACAAGATTCGGCTGTACCTTAGCCACCTCTTCGATCAGATGATTCTGACACGCCGGAAGCTTCATATCTTTCCGGTCATAACTCTCGGACTCGAATGCATCCGGCAGACCTGCGAAAACAACTGCAATGTCTGCTTCTTTTGCAGCCTGAACGGCCTTCTCTACTTCCTGTGCCTCGATCTCATCCCTCTCACTGGAAAAGCCTTTCACATAAGTTACATTCCTGTTCTTTTCCTGTGCTGCTTCTAATGCGGACACTACTTTGCTTGAATTGATATGGCTTGATCCACCGCCCTGATAACGCGGCTTTTCTGCAAATTCACCGATATAAACAATCTTCTGTTCTTCCTTCATTGGAAGGACGCCGTTATTTTCCAAAAGAACTGCACATTCTGTCTCAATCTCTACGGATTTTTCATGATCTTTGTCTCTGTCAAAGACTGCTTCCGAATGTCTGTGATCCACATAAGAAAAGATCACTTTCAGCATTCGCTCCACCGCACGATTGAGCACTTTCTCGTCCAGTTCTCCACTCTTGACCGCTTCCACAATCTTCTTATCATTATACCCACCAGTTGATGGCATTTCCAGATCTACTCCGGCTTTCAATCCTTTGACTCTGTCGTTGACTGCGCCCCAGTCTGTCACAACATAGCCTTCAAATCCCCATTCGTCTCGCAGGATTTTCGTCAGCAGATCTTCATTCTCGGAAGCAAACACTCCGTTGATCTTATTATAACTACACATTACTGTTTTCGGTTGAGCTTCTTTCACAGCTTCCTCAAATGCCGGAAGATAAATCTCACGAAATGCACGTTCCGATACTTCTGAAGAAACACACATTCTTTTGTACTCCTGGTTGTTCACTGCGAAATGCTTGATACTCGTTCCTACATCCCAGCTCTGCACGCCATTGATGTAAGCTGCTGCCATCTTTCCTGTAAGATAAGGATCTTCCGAAAAATATTCAAAGTTTCTTCCACACAGCGGACTTCTCTTGATATTTACTGCCGGTCCAAGCAGCATGCTCAAGTCCTCTGCCTGACATTCTTCTCCAAGGATTTCTCCCATCTGACGGATCAGATCTACATCAAAGCTGCTCGCTGTTGCACAGGCTGCCGGAAAACAAACTGCTTCCACACTCTCATTCAATCCAAGGTGGTCTGCTTCCCCTTCCTGCTTCCGAATTCCGTGAGGACCATCAGACATCATCACGCCTGGAATTCCGAGCCGTTCCACAGCCTTTGTATTCCAGAAATCTGCCCCAGAACACATCCCGGCTTTTTCTTCCAGTGTCATGGACGCTACCAACTTCTTCAAGTCACGTTCCATTGCTTTTCCTCCATTCCTTTTTCTGATGAGTCCATGTTAGCAAACTTCAAGTCTTATTTCTGTTATAATTTCTTGTTTTCTATTACATTTTCATTTTCTATTTTTATTTTCATTAATTTATGATAGAAATTCGTATTTTTTAATATATAATAGTGGAGAGAAATTTGAAAGCTAATAACGTGAAAGAATTGGGAGGGACTACATTTGAGCAATTACGCATATCTGAACTATATGGAAGACTTATTTTTAAATACTGCATCACTCTATTCCTGGCACCTGACACCGGAATACGATTTTTCCTACAGCAATCATCCGGATTCCGCTCCTTTAAAGAATATTTTTTCTTTAAGTCCCTGCAATACATATATGAAGCAGCACTTTCAGTCCTCCATGGAACCATTCTTCTTATTCGATGACTTTTTCTTTCTATGGGCGGCCGTTCCTGCCTATACGGAACAGAAAAAACTCGTCAATATTCATCTGCTTGGACCTGTCTTCAGTTCCTACACTTCTGACAGTTATATAAAAGAAAAAATGGACATCAAAAATATGTCCGTAAAATCAAAAACAGAGCTGCTCAGCCTGATTGACCAGATTCCGGTTCTTCCAACCGCTTTTCTGAGTCACTATGTCTGTCAGCTCTACTATACACTGAATGATGCACTAATTACAGTGAATGATATTAAATTACAGGAAAATCCAATGTCACAGAGCAAAGAGAAGGAAGAGGATTTCACTGCTTCCGAACATTCCCCTTACTACTATGAAACACTCCTTTCCCAAAGTGTACAGGATGGAATTCCTTTTCCTGATTTTTCAAACCAGATCTCTTCCGCACAGGTCGGTACCATGTGTCCGGGAGATCCTCTGCGCCAGAAGAAAGATGAGGGAATCGGTCTTGTCACGATCTTCACACGTGCTGCCATTCAGGGGGGAATTTCATTTGAGAAAGCTTACACCTGCAGCGATTACTATATCCAGTCGATTGAAGCTGCAAGCAACATTACAGAAGTCATACAGCTGATCGAGACGATGTATTTTGATATCACCAATCAGGTACATGAAGCCACACTCTCTGCGATTAAAAATCCAATGATTCGTGAATGTATCACTTATTTGGACACACATTATAGAGAGAAGATCAACCTGGAAGAACTTGCCAATACACTCGGATATACAAAATATTACCTCTCCACCTGCTTTAAAAAGGAAACCGGTGTTTCTATCTCTGAATACATCATGGAAAAACGGATTGCGTATGCAAAATTAATGCTCAAAAATCCTTCGATCGATATGCAGGAGATCAGTGATGAACTGTGTTTTGCCAATCCGAGCCATTTTTCCGCTGTATTCAAAAAAATAACTGGATTGACACCAACACAGTATCGGAATGAATAAGATTTTAATCCATATTAAATCTGATATATTTTCACCGTACTATAAATCCCAATCGGTGCCTGTTTTCCTTTATTCGCTCCACGTTCCCGTTCCAGCGTAGTTGCCACTTCAATTCGGATGTCATTCTCTCCATCTGATTTCTGTAGGCAATGAACCCCGAGAATTTCTTCTCTTTCTTTCCATAATCCTCAAATTTTGTGATTGGCTGGAAATTGGAGAACTTCGGATAATCAATCGAACGACAGGTTCCGATCTCCCAGTTCTTCTTCACTGGAATCTTCTCTTTTTCCACCCCATACATCATTTCAAACAAGGATTTTTCCAGTTGAGTTTCCAACTCTTTCTCCTGTGCAACGACCACAATCCGGCTCTCTCCCGAACGCAGTTTCATGGAAAGAATCGTTGTGCTCTCATCGTCCGTCCGATACTCCTGAACCATCTTTATTCCATTCCATGCATCATAAGCATAGCAGGATCCCAGATGTGGAACACGGATTTCTCCGCTGTATACAGTCTCATCCTCATTTACGAAATAATAGATTTCCTGTTTTTCATTTTTATAATGATAAGCACGGATTCTCTTGTTCTGTGGATTGAGTTCGATTTCTTTTCCTACCGAATCTGCAATCTGGTCCACACGGATCGTATCTGCTGTTTTCACTGTTTCCGGAAGTCATCGAACTCTCCTTTATTCCGTCTCCCATAATTTTCCTTCTTTATAATAAAAGTTATGGCGCAATACCTACAGGCTCTTTCCCCTGAACAATTGGATGCCGCTAATGTAAATCAATACTTGCGCAACCAGAAAATTATTGCACTCACACTGGAAGACTATCCTGATTTTGTGGAAGAATTGAAGAAATCTCTCACACTCTTTGCAACTGATGAAAGGCAAATAAAAAAATGGCGGTTACTATATCGTCCGCTGATTCGCCCTACTACTTTGTTTGCATTCTCAACCAGTCCTTTGCTGCTTGAGTTTCATCCGGATTATCAGAAATATTACAATAATATTCATGCGTGCTGCATGATGCTTAAAGATTATCTGGACAGTAAAGAAGGCGAGGAGTTTAAAACTCTTCTCGCCTGTGCTTTTCAAGATAGTTATGATTTTGAAGGAAGTAGTTATGGGGAACTCGAAGTTGCTGCCGCTTTTCATAAGAGTGTATACAATATGATGACTGTAGATGAAATCGAGACGTTTTTATATTAACATCTCCTGCTCGATCTCCATTTTATTTTCCAATATGCACTGTTTCAGCGCTTCTAATTTACTGGCATTCAATGTTTCTAACTTTTTCTGCTTTCCGCTGCTTAGCTTAATTCCTTTTCCATTTTCCAACGCTGCCTTATAAGAGGGAGCGTCCATCCTCCATGGAATCAGATTTGGGAAAATATTTTTCTCATTGTATAAAAAGATCTGTATTCCGCCGTAATCCATATCTCCCCAATGATAGCATTGGATTTCATTCGGTGCTGTCTTCATTAACATTTGTAAAAAGCGAATTTCTTTTGGCGAAAAGTAGCCATGACAAAAGAGATACAAAACTTTTGAATCATATTCCATACTTTCGTAATTCGCTTTATTCTCAATCACAATGATTTTTTCAACACCTTTTTGTAAAGTTGGAATGGCATGCTCTAATGTCTGTGCATTAAGTACTGTTCCATAATGATTCGAAGAAGTATCAATTTTCTTCTCACTCGCTGTGCCATTTCGATTGGTCAGGCAATACTCCACGGCACCTTTCCATTCTAATGTCTGAGAATAACTCAATATTCCATGTGCTGCCAGTATCTCATCATCTGACATGCCCTCTTCATATTGCGGAGAGTATTTCAAAGCTTCAATAACTGCACCTTGATAAATACGTTCGAAAACTTTAGATGGTGTGATATCATTTTTCTTTTCAAATACTTTGGAGCTGAACACACGCTTCCATTCCGGTTCTTTCAGATCAGCTAAAGCTTTCAGGCATTTAAGAAATTCTTCATCCTCCGCTTTGGATAACTCTTTCGTATTTCCTTTATTCAACTGTTCTAACACATGATCACAATAAGCGCTTAGACAGCTTTCGGATACATCCACCTGCAGTTTGCATATTCTTGAAATTGCCTGTAACTGGCGTTCTCTTGGATCCATGATACCGATCAATTCACATAATCTTGGAATCACTTCTACCCGATAATCAATCCTCGTAATATCTGTATTCATTTCTCTCCAGTCAAAATGCAGATATTCTTTTCCGCCTAATGCTGGGATCCGTTCCAAAACTTTTGCCTGTCTGACCAGTTCCTCTCTGCCACCTACTGTTTTTAAAAGGTCTCCATCCACCTTTGGATGCTTCATTCCCGAGAGATTTCCTATGCGATAGTCCTTTGTATTCGTCTTATCGATCAGCCATTTTGCCAACGGCAGATTCTTTTCATTCAATTCCATATTTTATCCTTCGATTTTCATCAGCACTAATCAGTGAGCAGTCTATCAAGCAACATCTGCCTATTGTTTATGAACATTTCCGTTATTTGATAACTCTCTGTTTCTTCATATTCACATAAATGAATTCGCCCATTGTCAAAACAATAGATGTCTGCATCTGGTATACCTAACAGAATAGGCGAATGTGTAACTATAAAAAACTGTGCTCCTTCTTTTGCAAATCGATATATTTGCATTAACAATGTAAGCTGTCTTTGGGGTGATAATGCAGCTTCTGGTTCGTCAAAAAGATATAACCCATTTGAATGCAAATTATTCTGTGCTAATGCAAGAAAACTCTCTCCATGTGACTTTTCATGATATTTAGCGGAAGGGTACTTTAAATCTGCATATTCTTCTTCCTGCGTTGCAACATTATAAAAACTTTCAGCTCTAAGAAAATATCCCCACTTTTCCTTCCGATAACCTTTGGAAATTCTTATCGCATTGCACAATTCTGAGTGTGTATCATGAGTAGAAAAAACATAGTTTCTTGTTCCCCCCTCAGGATTAAAACCATGTGCTACGGCAAGTGCCTCCAACAAAGTTGATTTACCACTGCCATTTTCTCCCACAAAAAAAGTTATCGCTTTATTAAAATCGAGTTTCTCAACACCTTTAAAAGCCTCAATTTTCTTTAAATAGCTGTCATTATCAATTCTATCCCAATCGAATATTACTCCGTGTATAAATTGATCATTCATTTTAAACCTCTATTCTTCTATTTTCATCATAACCTTACATTTCTTTTTATAGCATGCGATTCTATTCCTTATTTCCCTCAACCATATCCAGGTAATCACCTTTATCAATGTGCATCATAGATACCTGATTCTGATGTCTTCGGAAACCGTATACACAGTCTACATTTCGAATCAACGACTGCAGACGTTCATCCGGTACACATACGATCAGCTGCAGCTCCAGCTCTCTCGCATAATGAAGGCACACTTCGCTTCGCTCCTTATCCATCTTGGAAAATGCTTCATCAAGAAGCACCAGACGGATCTTAGAATCACGGTTTGTCTGCTGCATATAGAGCATCGCAAAGCCTGCAAGCAGTGCGACATATTTAGGGTTCTGTCCCTCTCCTCCGGAGTCACGGCCTGCCATATCATCGACTGCATTTTTGCGGATATTTCCATTCTCATCTTCCACCTTTTCATACATACTGAAAGTCAGATAATTACGGTAATCCACATACTGTTCCATCTGCTGACGATACTGGCTTAAGGATCTTGCATCTTCCTCCTTCGGAGGCATGAACTTCTCAGTCAGACGCTTGATATCTTCTTCATACTTCTGATAGAACTCATCCTCACCAAGACTTAACTGACCTTCAAATCCGTAGTCATCAAACACTTTACTGTCTAGTTCAGGTGCTGTAAGCATCTCATAGAACTGTCCGTTTTCATTCTGAGCCGGTATGATATCAATCTGGTAAATACTATCTGAGAACTTGATCTTCGCAAGCAGACGGTTGATCTCTTTTTTATGTCTGTAAGCTGCCTTGATTTCACCATGAATGGAAGCAATCACATTTTCACGCAATGTATAGTAAACCAGATTATACTGCTTATCGAATTCTTCCTTGTACTTCGGTTCGAAATCTTTCCTGCACTGATTCAGCACTTTGTCATACACATCATTTTCATGTTCTATTCCTGTAAAACCATAGACCGGATAAGCATTATTGAACTTATTTCTACTTCTTTGCAGTTCTTCTCTCTCCGCCTCTTCCAACGTTTCCAAAGCATCCTTTTCTTTTGTCTTGTCTCTCTTATAAGCTGCTTCGCTCTGTACTTTTAACGCATCTGTTACTTCATTCTGAAGCTGTTCGTTGACAACAAATCCCTCTGTCAGGAAGTTTATCTTTTCTGAAAATGATTTGATATTACTCTCGATTTGTCCCTGTGTCTTCGCATACTGTACTACTTCACTTTGAATGCCATCAAGAATCTCTGCATTTTTCTTAAGCAACTCCAGTAATTCCTGCTTTTTCTTCTTCAATTCGACGGTCCGGTCGCCTCGTTTCAATTCTTCTACTTCCAGACGTAATTTTTCCTGTTTCTCGTAATAATCCTGAAGCTGTCCTGCTGCTTTTGAAAGATGTAAGATCTGTTCTGTGCTCTGGTTCAGACACTCGAATTTCTGTGCTGCACGCAGTGCCATCTCAACACGGCAGTCCTCTTCCACTTCCTGTTTCAGCTTCGCTGCTTCTTCTTCCAACTCAAGAAGTTTCGCCTTTGACACTTTCGTTCCGATACAGGCATATTTCTCATAATCATTCTTTCTTAAATGTCTGAAAATGTAATTGCTGTAGGAATAACAGTCCTTTGTGACACCATCTCTCGTCTCATGAAGTTCTTCCACCGTCTCACATTTCTTAATGCGGCCTAAGTATCGCTTCAGACAAGTATCTACATAAGCTTCCTCTGCGCGCACACACTCGTACAGTGTATTCTCATCTGCCTCCGGCTTGTCTCTCACGATTGCCGCAGTATCCATGAGTTCGACATCCTCGATCCCCTTCATCTGCTTCATTTTGCGAAATGCTTTCGCAGCATCTAACGTATATTCAGGTGCTGTCACCAGACTGTGTTTCACACGTCCCATACGTCCTTCGATTGCATTTTTCCACTCTTCATCCGTAATATCAAACAAGTCCGCAAAGATATTTACATGGATCGTTCTTCCATACTGAGTACTAAGTATATTCTGCAATTCCTGTCTTGCACGCTTCAATTCCGCACGATATGGTTTTCTGTCATTTTTGAGGTCTTCTACCATCTCCCGCTTCTCTTGAAGTTCTTTCTGATTCTCACGAATTCTTTCGCGAACATCGCCTAATTCTGTATTGATGTTGTCGAGTGCATCACTTAAATATTGCTTTAGCTTTTCAATCGAATCTTCACTCACAACACCATCTCGGATATCATCAATTCTATGCAGCGCCTGATTGCTCACATAAGCACTGACTTCATCGTCTTCCTCCCAGGCTGAAAGACCTTTTACAATATCTCTCCATTGTTCTGAATTCGTTGCCAGGAGCTGAATCGTATTTTCAATCTCCTTTAGCTCCTTCTCTTTCTGTCCATAATCGCTGGCTTTGAGTTCTGCCTCGACTTCTACCTGTTCTTTCGTATAAGCATCTTTCTCTGCCAAATAAGATTTTCTCTTTTCTTCTTTTTCCTCAATCTTCTTGAGAATATCCCGCAGATCATCCTCTTTCGATTGCAAATGTGCTTTACAATTTTCTATTTCAATATATTTTAAAATCTGTTCCACATAGATCTTATCAGCTCTTGCTTTCTGCAAGGCTAGATTATGCTGACTGATCTCGTCAAGCATTTTAATTCTCTGCTCCAGATCTTCTACGCGTTCCTTGATCTCACGGTAAGCACCAAGCTGATCACTGATTGTTGCAACTGTGTCTTCCTTGCTCTTTGGAAACATATAATCTTTAATAAACTGTCCCGTTCCGTTCGTCATACGAAGTGCAATCGCGCTTTTCTCCATTGTCATCATACGGCCCGGCTCTACATAACCAAAGATTGCATCATAAACCGTTTTCAAATACGCTTCTTTCGATGGATATACACGGTTCACATCTCCGCGACCTCTGTTGTCTGCCGATTCTATCCTTGCTTCTACCAATTTTTTAAGTTTCGCGATTGTATACGGGACACCTTCTTCTGTCAAATATTCATCCTCCGGAATCTTTCCGGAATGACTGAAGAAACAATATTTCCTGATGTCTGTATCTGCCTTTCCAACCTCAAATAAAACACCAATACAAGTATGTGTATTCTTTCCTGTATCCTTAATCTCCAAGACGATCTGAGAACAGAAGTCCTGGTCTTCTCGGTTAAAGGAACCGTCTTTCTGCGCTCCTCTAAGATAACTTAGAACACTACGCCTGTTCTTCGCGTCATCTGCCGCTTTATTCAAGAATGTGGAAGATATACTTCCATATAAAACAACCTGGATTGCATCCATAACAGTAGACTTACCAGATCCACTTTTCCCACTGAAAAGATTCACATACTCATGGAACTCCATCACTTTGTGACTGATACCGCCCCAGTTATTCATTAACATTCTAGTAAATATTTTCTTCGACTGTTTCTCTTTCATCTTCCACACCTCCCTCTGCTTCTTCCTGGATTTCCTGTTCAGAAACTTCTTCTGTAATCTCTTCCTCTGCGTACTGCTCTTCCTGATATTCTTTGATCAACGCAGTAATGTCCATACTTCCACAATATAGATTGATTGTGCTGTAGATATAAATCGGAGTCTCATCCTCAACATTCTGGATTGCTCCCGGCACTTCAATGATCTGATGCTTACTCATCACATAGAAAGCTTCTTTCCACTCACCCATCGTAAGCTTATAATTAATCAGATTCGTATTCTTTCCATATTCACGAATCTCCGCCAGATTCGTCACTGTAGCTTTCAAACCTTCTCCTAAAATCTTATCTCTGTAAATTAATTTAACCAGTAAGATTACTTTTGTAACGGTGGCATTTATCTTTTCTATCGCGATTCCATCTCCATGTAAACGGTAAATGTGTTCCTGTGGGTCATGCACTAATTCACAGCTTAAAACAGACAGATAGTCTTCAATAAACTTTCTGTGTCTTGTACAGATCTCATAATGCAGATTGTCTCTTGGGACAAGTGTTACAGGATCATATTTCATCTGTAAAATACATGTCTGTCTGAATAATGCAGCAATTGTTTTCTTCAGGTTATCAGCTTCTGTCACTGACAATTCTTCCATATAATTAACCATCTGATTCTACTCCCTCTATCGTAAGTTTTGAAAATCGGAAACCAGCCTCATTCTCCATCTCCTGCGCCACTTCAATCTGTGCCTTACTGTCCGCAGATTCTGTTGCATGCTGCCATACCATAAATAACTTCTCCAAATCTTCTATTGATTTTACAGTATCTTGTGTCACTGTGAATTTTCCATTCTGTTCATTTTTCTTTCGGAAATCTCTGATTTCTTTCTGCGTATACAGTGGTTCCAGGACAAATTCTGTCATATTCTCTTCCTGTGATTTCTCAGGTGTTACCGCCTGTGGAGTGAACTTTTCCTTCTGATTTTCACGTCTTTGATACAGACTCTTCTCTGTCATAATCTTATATGGCTCCGAAAACCTAAGTTTTGAAGATAACTTATCCAGAATCTCTTCCGACTTGCCACTTTCATTGATCAGATTAATCAGTGCGACTGTCTGATCTTCTTCCATTACACCTTCCATCATAATGTACCGGATTCTTGCTGCGGCACGGCTTGCAAATACTGTCTTTTGTTCAATCAGCTTATTATATCTGCGCTCAATCGCATCAAACTCTCTCGAAATCTTATAGAGCATATCTGTCGCCTCTTCACAGATCTCGATCATTCTTCGCAGACGGTAAGATTTCCTCGTATTTTCTTCTTCACTTAAGAGTTCTGTTTCAAATGAGTATTTTCTTGCTTCTGTCTTTTCCAGATTTTCTTCGATCAACTCTTTTACAGCTTCTTTGTATCGATAAAAGCTGTCTGTTGTAGTCAATATCGCATATTTTTTGCTATCGCTGTTATTGATCTCTTTCACAAGTACTTCCTGGATTCCTCGGAAACTTCTCTGCTTTGACAGTTCATCGAAATAACCTCGCATTCCCTCCTGCATGTTCGCGAGCATCTGCAGAAGTGCTCTTGATGTATGAAGCGCACTTTTTAAAATCTCATTATTCTTCTCTTTGTCTAAACTGTAGGTATAGAGATGACTGTATACCGTAAGCACACTCTCTCGTTCCTTACCGTCATTTTCACTGTATAATTTCTGAAATAATTCTACAAACAGCTGACTGTATTCCGGAAATGAAACGACATAACTATTCAACGTTTCATCATAATCCCTTCTAAGCCATCCCCAGTCTTCAAAATGCTTCAGACTGACTGATGCCATGTTGGCTCTGGTGATCAGTTCTCCTTCTTCATCGACTCTTGCCTCACTCCAGTCCAGTGCCATCTTCGCCAGTCGTTCATTCATGATCATCTGACACTCTCGTTCCGTAAGCCCGAGAAGAGAATAAGACTGACTGCTCTCCTCATAAAGCGCTACCAGAAACTGCATATAGAATTCCATATATTTACTTCCAAATATTTTATATAGATCCTTTGGAACTTTTTCGACCAGTTTCATGTTTTTTCTTATGTCTCCTTTTTATTCCTATTAAAGTTTCTTTTACATCTTTTTCATTTCTCATAACATCTTCTCTACTTCAAAAAACTGAGAAAAATGTGCAATGACCGGACATTTTCCCTTCTCTGTCTGAAGCCACTCGATCTCATTCACATTTTCCTTCGGCCGATACAAGATCACCGGCATTCCTATATTCTGTGCTCCTGTCACATCATGTGCGATGCTGTCTCCGATAAAGATACTTTCTTCCACCATCACTCCTGCTTTTTCAACACAGAGATCAAAAAGTTTTCGATGCGGTTTTTCCTCGCCAGCCTCTTCACTTGTCACAATTCCATCAATATACTTACCTAATCCAAGCTTTAATATCTTCCGATACTGGACGTCTGAAGTCATATTGGATCCTATACCGATATAAATGCCCCGCTGCTTCAGTTCTTTCATCAACTCTTCAATTCCAGGAGATGGAATAATCTGATCGATCAATGTTTCCCAGTACAGATTATACATCTCATACGCATATGGGAAAACTGGCTTTCCAAGTGTCTCCAGCATACACTGAAATCTCACCAGGCGATTATGGTTCACCGCATAATCTCTTCCGGCTCTGTCATCTGCCTTCACTCTTGCCTCGGCAACATATTTCTCCAAGTCTTCTTTTGCTATGCCTAAGTTCTCATATGCCCATTCTTTCATCACCGGCATCGTATTATTATGCGCTCCAATATAATCATAAATGGTGTCATCTATATCAAAAAATACTGCTTTTGTCATCCCAATGTCTCCTGTTTTTTTGCTACTGTCTTTATTGATGTTTTGCATCTTCTGTGCCTTGCAATATACCCCGGCACATTTTTGCCTCATTTCATTATAACATGTTTTCATCAAAGAAAAAGAGTTTCGCAAATGACTTTTCCTATTCATCTGCGAAACTCTTAATACTGATAATCAGCTCTTACTCTGACTTTTCTTCTTCCACCGTTTCTTGTGGCTGTATTTCTGTTGCCTGTGTTTCCGGTTCTTTCACTGTTTCTGGCTCTGCTGCTTGTGTCTCTGTCGGCTTCATCAGGATTCTTCCAGACTCCTGCTCTTCTTTCTTTTCTCCATCTGCTTCTTCCGGTTCAGGGATTCCCTTCACTTCACGGAAGATCTTCATGAATTCCTTACCTGTGATCGTCTCTTTCTCGATCAGGAAGGCTGCAATCTTATCAAGAGCATCTCTGTTCGCACTCAAGAGGCGTTTTGCTTCTTCATAGGAAGCTTTGAGCATCTTCATGATCTCTTCATCGATCTCCGCTGCTGTCGCTTCTCCACAGTTACGAACTGCACGACCGTCTAAGTATCGGCTCTGAACAGATTCAAGTCCCATCAGACCAAAGCGCTCTGACATACCATACTGTGTGATCATTGCTCTGGCGATCTTCGTTGCCTGCTCGATATCATTCGATGCACCTGTCGTAACAGTGTCAAATACAATCTCTTCTGCTGCACGTCCACCGAGTGCAACAACGATCATTGCTTCAAGCTCTTTCTTCGTATTTAAGAACTTCTCTTCCTCCGGTGTCTGCATTACATAACCGAGTGCTCCCATTGTTCTAGGAACGATTGTGATCTTCTGTACCGGTTCTGTATTCTTCTGAAGTGCTGTGACAAGCGCATGTCCAACCTCATGGTAAGATACGATTCTTCGCTCTTCTGCACTCATGATACGGTCTTTCTTCTCTTTACCTACAAGTACAACTTCCACTGCCTCAAAGAGGTCTTTCTGGCTGACAACCTGTCTGCCATGCTTAACTGCAGTGATTGCAGCCTCATTGATCATATTGGCAAGATCTGATCCAACTGCTCCTGAAGTTGCAAGCGCGATCTCTTCCAGATTGACTGTCTCATCCATCTTAACATCCTTCGCATGAACCTTAAGAATCTCGACACGACCTTTCAGATCCGGCTTATCTACTATGATACGGCGATCGAAACGTCCCGGTCTCAACAGCGCCGGATCAAGTATCTCCGGACGGTTTGTTGCTGCAAGAACAAGTAGTCCCTTATTCGTATCGAATCCATCCATCTCTGCAAGAAGCTGGTTTAATGTCTGCTCACGCTCGTCATTACCGCCACCGCCAAGTGCGCTGTCACGGCTCTTACCGATTGCATCGATCTCATCGATAAATACGATACATGGAGCCATCTGCTGTGCCTGTTTGAACAGGTCACGCACACGGGAAGCACCTACACCGACATACATCTCTACGAATGCAGATCCTGACAAGGAGAAAAACGGAACCTTCGCCTCTCCTGCAACTGCTTTCGCAAGAAGTGTCTTACCTGTTCCCGGAGGTCCTACAAGAAGTGCTCCCTTCGGAAGCTTCGCTCCGATACCTGTATATTTTCCAGGATTATGCAGGAAATCAACAACTTCCTGTAAGGACTCCTTCGCTTCATCTTCACCTGCAACATCTAAGAATGTCACACCTGTCTGCTTCTCCATATACATCTTGGCATTGCTCTTGCCGATTCCCATCATGCCGCCGCCCTTAGACATCTTCTTCATAAGGAAATTAAACATGAATACAAGAAGTACGATCGGAAGGATCACTGTGATGAAGATATCCATGATCAGTGAACTTGCCGTATCCGGAATCTGGGATTTAAACTCTACCCCTGCCTTATCTAAACGCTTTACAAGTGTGTCATCTGATACATTTCCTGTGTAATAATCCGGTTCCTTGCTCTTGGAGCTCCCCTGCATCTGACTGATCTGGCCAAGCAGACTGTCCATAACATTTTCCTGATCTTCGCTTTCCTTAGAATCTGAACTATCACTCTGGTCTGCAGAAGCTTTCTCATTATCCTTTACTTCTGTAAGTTTTCCCTCTGCCTTTTCCTTTCTGGCGTCATCTGTCAAAACGATATTAATCCTTGAATTGGTAAATGTAACAGACTCTACTTTTCCATTATCAACTAATTTCAGAAATTTATCATAGCTGATCTCAGAAGCGCTTCCGCCCTGCATCATAGAATATAGGCCCATAACAACAAAAGTAACCAACAAGGTAGTGAACAAAATAATTCCCCAACCCTGTCGGTTCTTGTTCGGTCCATTGTTTTTATTGTTATTCTCCATTGTCTTCCTCCAAAACTTGAATAGTGGTTATTTTCTCATCTGCATTTCACATCATCATGTGTAAAAAATAACTACTTCTTACCATTATAAATAGTGGATTTCCATAAATCAATAAAAAGATTATGAAAATATTGTAAAAACGTGCCATTTCATAGTATACTAGAAAAGTAATGCCTGTTTAGAACAGGTCTATCTGTTAACAGTTTTAATAACAGTTCGGCAAATTTTATAATAAGGAAGAGAAAAAGATGAAAATTGGATTTGACAATGACAAATATTTGAAAATGCAATCCGAACATATCCGCGAACGTATCGGAAAATTCGGTGGCAAGCTCTACCTTGAGTTCGGTGGCAAGCTTTTTGATGACTATCATGCATCCCGTGTACTTCCGGGATTTGAGCCTGACAGCAAGCTGCGTCTCTTAAAGGAACTCAGTGACCAGGCTGAGATCGTCTTTGCAATCAGTGCAAAAGACATTGAGAAGAATAAGATCCGTGGAGATCTTGGTATCACTTATGATTCTGATGTAATCCGTCTGATCGGTACTTACCGTGAGCAGGGACTTTTCGTTGGAAGTGTAGTAATCACACAGTTCTCCGGACAGGAAAGTGCACTTCTGTTCAAGAACCGCCTTGAGAATCTTGGAATCTCTGTATACATTCATTACAACATTCCGGGATATCCATCCAACATTCCGCTGATTGTCAGCGAGAACGGTTACGGAAAGAACGATTATATCGAGACTTCACATCCACTTGTTATTGTAACAGCTCCGGGACCTGGAAGTGGAAAGATGGCTGTCTGCCTGTCTCAGTTATATCAGGAGCACCAGCGCGGAATCGAAGCCGGATATGCGAAGTTCGAAACATTCCCTATCTGGAATCTGCCACTGAAACACCCGGTAAACCTCGCTTACGAGGCTGCTACAGCTGACCTTAATGATGTAAATATGATCGACCCATATCATCTTGAAGCTTATGGTGTAACAACTGTAAACTATAACCGTGACGTGGAGATCTTCCCTGTTCTGAATACAATCTTCGAGAAGATCTACGGTTCCAGCCCATACAAATCACCTACAGACATGGGGGTAAATATGGCCGGAAATTGTATCTGTGATGATGAGGCCTGCCGCGAAGCTTCTCGCCAGGAGATCATCCGACGCTACTATGCAGCACTCAATGCGCTTCTGAAAGGTGATGCTTCTGAGAAAGAAGCTGAGAAAATCGAGCTTCTTATGAATATGGAAGGGATCACTGTTTCTGACCGAAAAGTTGCTGTCAAGGCACTGGAGCGTGCTCAGGAAACAGGTGGACCTGCCGCCGCACTGGAACTTGAAGACGGACGCATCATTACCGGAAAAACTTCCAACCTGCTCGGTGCGAGTGCTGCCCTTCTTGTAAATGTACTGAAAGAGCTGGCCGGCATCGATCATAATGTCCATATCATCTCTCCGGAGGCGATTGAACCAATCCAAAAACTGAAAGTAGATTACTTGAACAGCAAGAACCCTCGTCTTCATACAGATGAAATCCTGATCGCACTTTCCGCAAGTGCTGCTGTCAATCCAATCGCTGAGCTTGCGCTCTCCCAGCTTCCGAAACTGAAAGGTTGCCAGGCTCATACTTCTGTAATGCTTTCAAGTGTTGATATCAAGACATTTAAAAAGCTTGGAGTACAGCTCACAAGTGAAGCTGTGAACGAACATCAGATTTTAAGCTAAAGACAAATCCTTTCCAATACAGAAAGATATCATAAAAACCTCTCTGCAGTTTCAGGTATATCCACCTGCTGTCTGAGAGGTTTTTTCTGCATTTCTCCCATTTATCGTGTCGTATAAATTATTACCTTGTTCCGCAGCATATCCATGTCCTTGTCTGCCATTAAACCTAAGTAATTTATCATTATGAGCTATCGTTTCATTTTGGCTATAATATAAATCTTCTTTCTTTTTCTTGTCACTCATGATATCCCCTTACATTTTTAGTTATATAGAAAAAATATATGAAATGATATTAGTTAATTACATTGCCACTTCATCTATATTTCATCTTATATTTTAATTC
>ERZ856578.3636-NODE-3636-length-22535-cov-5.661234_pt1 | contig 22535 bp, 19 predicted proteins | sample MGYA00514384_ERZ856578 | MGnify/ENA primary metagenome ERZ856578 (study PRJEB29103, sample SAMN06111958) | human gut metagenome | biome: human gut; feature: ankylosing spondylitis patient; material: healthy_person | host: Homo sapiens | place: China:Hangzhou... | reverse complement strand
CCAATGACCGGTTTTCACCGCACGCGGGGATTCCCCGCATGGAAAACAATACTTTAGAATCACAGCTACTTTCGGAACCCTGCCGCGCGCTTGCAATCTCAAATATGCAGACTGCAGATCCGGCGACGGATTCCTTCCGTGTCCGGGATTTACACCCGATTCCCTTGTTCAGCGAACAAGTATACGTGTCCGATTTGCCGCGCGGGGCAAGGTCAAAGCTTTCACCTTGACGAAGCCGCTTCGGCGCTTCGGGTCGCGCATGTGCCACAAAAGCCATGGTATGTAATTTTAGGTACAATAATAGACTTCCCCTGCTTAGCTAAATGCCAAACAAAAGAAGTCTTGGTTTCTGATAATATTCGGTTTGCTTGCACGCAAAAATGACAGACTTATAAGTCTGCTTGCTTGCTTGCTTGCTTGCTTGCTTGCTTGCTTGCTTGCTTGCTTGCTTGCTTGCTTGCTTGCTTGCTTGCGCAAGATTCATGCCATTTTTGTTGTTTTCAAACAGCCTTGCGTGCATGGGATATTTTCCTTTCCTCATTGTTTCCTGCTACCATTCTACACAAAACCCTCACAATTGTAAAGTAAGATTTTTAGATTTGATGGGGAAATTTTTAGGTGTGATTATTTCGACTTTCGTTTGTCGAATTTTGTCGGAAATTTTTTCTCCATATTTCCCATATTATCCCTTGCATTTTTTCCATGTTTGTTTTAGAATGGTTTTACAGAATCTGTATTCATCTACATGCGCCGCGGACATACCTACGCAAAAACATGTCGGCTGTTTTTGCTGTGACACAGAATATCGGCTGCTTTTCCTGCTGCCGTTATTCGGAAAGGAGCTTTGATGCAAGAAAAATATGATACCAACACTACCCCGGCGGTCGATCGGAAGCCAGACCCGGATTTTTTGCCCTTCACCAACGACTTTATCTTCTCTCTGGTCATGCGTGACCCGACGCTTTGCCGGGAGCTGCTGGCGCTCGCACTGCCCGAAGAGGATTTCGGCGAGATCAAAATTATGAAATCGCAGAATCCGCTGATCGACGAGCCCGCAGATGGCGCGGTGGAGGCTGTGAACACCGAGACACAGCCAGACTGCGCGCGCAGCGACACACGCACCCTGACGGTCGAAACGCAAAAATCATTGAAATTCGTCAAGGACATGCATGGCGTGCGTTTTGACGCGTACATCAAGTCTGAAAATGTATGGGCTGAGGTGGAGATGCAGACAGTCTCTAATCTTCCCCTCGGTAAGCGCGCCCGGTACTATCAGTCCAACATGGATCTGGACTGTCTGGAAAAAGGTGCAGACTATACAGCACTCAAAAAATGCTATGTGATCTTTATCTGTACTTTTGATTACTTCAAAAAAGACGCGCCGGTGTATTTTTTCCGTTCGTGGGATGTGGAAAAAGTCTTGCCGCTGGACGATTTTTCGTATAAAATAGTGTTGAACGCAGCATGCTCTCCGGACAAAGTACCGGAGAAGCTGAAACCGCTCTACGCCTACTTAAATGACCCGCGGCAGAGTCAGGTTTCACCGCTGACGCGCATGATCGATGCGCGTGTGAAGAAGTTCAATACGGACGAATGGAGGCGGAAGTACATGACATTCGAATATATGCTCAAAGAACGCGAACGCATAGGCATAGAACAAGGCCGTGCAGAAGGTCACGCAGCCGGGCTTTCTGAAGGGCGCAGTGAAGGCGAAGCCATTGGGCTCAAAAAAGGCGCTGCACAGAAACAGCGCGAGATTGCGAAGAATTTCAAGCACGCAGGGATTCCGGTTGACGTCATCGCGGAGAATACCGGATTGACGGCGGAGGAGATTGCAGCACTGTAGGAAACCATGCTGCTTTCGGTTGTCAAAAGCAAACCTTCGTTTACGCAAAATTTTCTCAAAAATTCCTAATCTTGCGCTCTGATTACCGGACGAAAATTGTGGGTATATATATTTTGCTGCGCACGTGAGGTGGAGACCGACAAATTACCTACTATGAATCTTCGCGTGCCGCGCGTTGAAGCGCTACACTTCTTGGCATGGGATCTGCCGTCCTCTTGCCCTCGCCTTTCGACTCAGTCATCGGCAGGATAAGGCGTCGAAATGTAGCCGAAACAGACCCGGATTTAGCGAAACGTGACCGCAAGCAGACCTACCTCATTTTATTTGCCGGCAAAATTCTTTCGGTCTGGTCGAGTTGTTTCAGCCTTCCAGTTTGAACAAAAGTCGTATAGTAATAACATTAACACTCGGGGGTGCAGTTATGAACGATAAGCAGTTATATGTAGATATGATCGGACTGGCAGGCGCTTGTTCCTATGCTCTGGATTGTATCGAATCCGAAATTTTTCATATCAAAAACAGACATGGCAAAAGAGTGGCCTACATGAGTGCCTGTATGGCTAAATATTTTGGAATTACAGGAGATGCACTGCAGGATCTGGCTGTATGCGCACTTCTGCATGACAACGCCTTGGCACAATACATTGCTGAGGAATTACAAGACAAGCAGAACCCGGATTCCGCAAAAGATATTACAGAAAGCGCTACAAATTTTCACTGTGTCTATGGCGAAAAAAATATTGCGCAGCTGCCGTTTCAAACAGACGTTTCAAACGTAATTCTGTACCACCATGAACGTGCGGATGGAACAGGTGCATTTCAAAAGAAGTGGCATGAAGTACCGTTATTTGCAAGGATCATTCATTTGGCTGATTGTGTTGATGTGATAGGAGGCAGAGGCGATTTTGACCGGCAAAAATGGCTGTTTGTGTGTCAATATCTTTCAGAGCAGGAAAATAAATTATTCGATGCCGAATGCGTGCAGGCTTTCTTTGAAGTGTTCAAAGAAGAAGACTTTACAATGCTAAACACAGATGCTTTTGAGTCAAAGCTTTGGACGCTGATTCCTAGAGAAAAACGCTTGTTTGACTGGGAGACATGTAAAAATGTTGCTGATTTTTTTGCAAATATCGTAGATTATAAATCATCATTTACCAGTACGCACTCCATCGGCGTTGCTGCAAAGGCTGCAGCGTTTGCGAAATATATTGGTTATGATGCATGCACTGTACAAAAAATGTACTTAGCGGGCGCCCTGCATGATATCGGAAAAATGGCTATCGGTAATGAAATTTTAGAGAAACCGGATAAACTTTCAGATGCGGAATTTGATAAAATGAAAAACCATGCGGCTTACACTTATTTCATATTATCGGAAGTAAATGATTTTGAAGATATCCGCGACTGGGCAGCACTTCATCACGAAAAATTAAACGGAAAAGGATATCCCTTTGGGAAAACCGCTGACGAATTAAATGAACAGGAACGGATTATGGCGTGCATAGATATCTACCAGGCACTTACCGAAGACAGACCATACAAAAAAGGGCTATCACATGAAAAAACGTGTGATATCCTGGATGATATGGCTAAAAACAATTTTATTGATTCAGCGATCGCATTAAAAATAAGGGACTGTTTTAAATGAATGGTAACGCTTTTTTTCTTTCATCCCAGCTGCACTCATTGCAGATTCCTTGCTGCTCTATGTGCCGATCGATTTTTACGATGATGCAGAAAAGCAGCCTTGTCCTGTACATAATCGTTACGAATGTCGGGACGCACCCCGCCATGGGTTGACATTTTTCGCGCATCATGATATACTTAAGATTGTTCAAAAAATTATTTATATGTTATGTCGAAACTTGTATCGACTAAAAAAGAATGCAGCGGCATCGGAGCAACTAAAAGCTGTATTGTAAGCAAGGACAGATGTCTGCATGCCGGTTGACTGATGAACAACCGAGAAAGGAAATGGATACTATGAGATATGAAGTGACAAAAGATTTAGAAACCGGAAACGCAATCATTGACGGAGAGCATCGGGAACTGTTTCGCGCCGTCAATACTTTGTTGGATGCCTGCGGACAAGGACAGGGACGCGCTGCCTTGGATCCCACCATCAAATTCCTGCTGAACTATGTGGACAAGCATTTTACCCATGAAGAACAGCTCCAGGCTAAGAGTAATTATCCAGGCATGCCGGCGCATAAGCAGTTCCACGAGTCATACAAGCTGAAGCTGCGAGAAATTGCAAACAAGATTTCGACTTCCGGAGGCAGCATAGCGGATATCGGGTTACTGAACGGTCATATTGCTGTGTTGGTAAACCATATCAAGTTCGAAGACAAAAAGTTAGGTGCTTTCCTGAACAAGTAAGCCCGGCATGGCTTCGTTATAAAGCGCAGATTTTAGGAACTATGGTGTAAGCTTAGAAATGGGCTTACACCTTTTTGTGATTCCGGAAATATTACTGTGCGATATTTCCGGAATCAAGACAAAAGCACCTCGCGAAGCGTCTGCCATGCATGGCAGGCATGTGTGCAAAGGAATCGCAGATTCCGTTTTTGCACACTTTTGTCCGAAAATGCGCAGAAAAAATGTCTTGTTTTCGCTATCTGCTTTCTGCTGCATGGGTGTGTATTCCCTAAAATTGAAAGAATTCTTTGTCGAAATGAGCCATTCATGCCATTTTATCGGTCGTTATGACAGAAAAGGATCGCAAAGTGGTCTAAAAAGGAGTCCGCATGTGCACTGCGGGCTCCTTTTTTAGAGAAATAGACATTTTTGACCCCATGAAACTGCAAAAAAGGTGCAGCTTATGCAGGATTTTGCGATGCACGGTCGGATCATGCTGCTGTCGCGTCCACCTGTGTGCAACTGCTGCAGCAGTCGGTGTGCAACCGCGTGTCTATCTTTCGATATATTCGTCTCTGCCGGCGCCGACGGAAACGTATTTGATCGGGCAGCCAACGGCTTTTTCAATCATTTCAACATAGTCGCGTGCGGCCTTAGGCAGTTCATCGAAGCTGCGACAGCCGGAAATGTCGCAGTGCCAGCCTTCCACATATTCGTAATGCGGCTTGGCCTCGGCAAGCGCACTTCCATTCGGGAAGTTGTCGATCAGCGCGCCGCCGACTTCGTACTGCGTACAGACCGGGATCTTGTCCAGATAGGACAGCACATCGAGCTTGGTCAGCGCTATCTCAGTCGCGCCCTGCATCAGCGTGCCGTAGCGGGAGGCTACCACATCAAAGCCGCCGACTCTGCGCGGACGTCCGGTCGCGGCGCCGTATTCACCGCCTGCCTCTCTGAGTCTGTCTGCTTCCTCCCCAAAAAGTTCACAGGTAAACGGACCTTCCCCGACGCAGCTCGAATAGGCTTTCATAATGCCGACCACGCAGTCCTCCTTGCAGAACGGAATGCCCGCGCCGATCGGCGCATAGGCTGCGATCGTGGAGGACGAGGACGTATACGGGTAGATGCCGAAGTCGATATCACGCAGCGCGCCCAGCTGGGCCTCGAACATCAGGTTCTTGCCTGCCCGTACCGCATCGCCGAGGTAAACTGTGGTATCCTTGATATAATCCTTGAACGGAAAACCGTAGGTTTCGAGCCACTGATACATGTCGTCCGGCGAAATCGGTTCGTGCGCATAGCCGCCGGCCACAGTCAGGTTCTCCCATTCGACCAAATCCGCCACGCGCTCCTTGAGGTGCTCCGCATGCAGCAGATCGCCCATGCGAAGCGTTTTTTTCATATATTTGTCGGCATAGACCGGCGCGATACCGCGTCGGGTGGAACCGAATTTTTTGTCTGCCAGTCTGTCCTCTTCCAGAATGTCACGCATCTTGTGATACGGCATGCAGATCGTCGCGCGGTCACTGATGACCAGATGCTGCGGCGTGATCTCAATGCCCTTGTCGCGCAGCATTTTAATCTCGTTGAAAAGATGCTCGAGGTCGATGACCATGCCCGCTCCCATCACGTTGACGGTCTCGTCACGCAGAATGCCCGACGGCAGCAGGTTCAGAATGAACTTGCCCTTTTCGTTGACGACGGTATGCCCGGCGTTGTTGCCGCCCTGATAGCGGATGACGATATCATATTTTTCGCTCAGAAGGTCGACCATGCGGCCCTTGCCTTCATCACCCCAGTTTGTTCCTACCACAGCTGTTAACATTGTGCTACCTCCTTATATCTCTGGTATTGCTCTATGGATCTCGCCGTACGCGCTTTGCGAAAGCAGCGCGCAGAGCCTTGTAATCATTTGAAATTTTTCGGTTTTGCCTGCCTGCCGCGCCTATACGTTGATCTCAACCTCCGCGCCCACAAGCTCCGCGTTTGCGTCGAGAACCGGCTGCACATAGTCCGCCAGGAACCGCGTCACCTGCTGCGGCGCGCAGCCCACGAACTTGCGCACATCGAGTACCGCCGCGAGACTCTCCTCGGTCAGACCGAAGCGTTCGTCCGCGAGAAGCAGTGAAAGCAGATTGTTTTCCTTGCCCTCCGCCTTGACAGCCTTTGCCGCCTGCTGGGAATACTGCCGGATGATCTCGTGCAGCTCCTGCCGATCACCGCCGCGGCTGACCGCGTCCATGAGGATGTTCTCGGTCGCGATAAACGGCAGTTCCTCCCGCAGATGCTTTGCCATAACCTTGTCGTAGACCGTTCCCCCGTTGATAACGTTGATCGCCAGAGAAAGGATGCCGTCGGCAGCCAGGAAAGTTTCCGGTATCGTAATTCTGCGGTTCGCGGAGTCGTCCAGCGTCCGCTCAAGCCACTGGTTGGCGGCGGTATCCGCGGTATTACCTGTACAATTGATGATGTAGCGGGAAAGCGATACGATTCGCTCGCTGCGCATCGGGTTACGCTTATATGCCATGGCGGAGGAACCGACCTGTCCGCTCTCGAACGGTTCGTCGAATTCCTTCATATGCGCCATCAGACGCAGATCGACCCCCATCTTGCTCGCGCTTTGCGCGATGCCGCTGAGTACCTGCAGAACAAAGTTGTCAACCTTGCGGGAATAGGTCTGTCCGGAAACCGGCATGCAGGCTTCAAAACCCATCTTCGCCGCGATCTTTCGTTCCAGCTCTCTGACCTTGTCCTGATCACCCGCAAACAGCTCCAAAAAGCTTGCGCCTGTACCTGTCGTACCCTTGCAGCCAAGCAGTTTTAAATGCGCCAGTTCAAATTCCAGACGTTCGTAGTCCATCAGGAAATCCTGCAGCCACAGGCAGGCGCGTTTGCCCACCGTCGTCGGCTGCGCCGCTTGAAAATGCGTATAGGCAAGCGTCGGTGTGTCTTTTTCACGCTCTGCGAAATCCGCCAGCGCCCGCATCAGGCTGACCAACAGCTTCTTGATCTGTAACAGCCCTTCTTTCATCTGCAGGATATCGGTATTGTCGCCGACAAAGCAGCTCGTCGCGCCAAGATGAATGATCGGCGCGGCAGTCGGACAGAGCTCCGCGTAGGTGTGGATATGCGCCATGACGTCGTGCCGCAGCTTCTTTTCGTAATCGGCTGCTTTGGCATAGTCGATGTCATCAATATGCTGCTTCATTTCGTCGATCTGCGCGTCCGTGATTGCGAGTCCGAGCTCCTTTTCGCTCTCAGCCAGCGCGATCCAGAGTCTGCGCCAGGTGGAAAACTTGTTGTCCGGGCTGAAGATGCGCTGCATCTCCTTGGACGCGTATCTGCCGCAAAGCGGATTTTCGTAAATTTCTTTATGCATGGTTCGTCTCCTTTTTGGTGAGGGCAGCTTCTATCAGCCCCAGGAACAACGGATGTGCTTTATTCGGCCGGCTCTTGAATTCCGGGTGGAACTGCACACCGATATAAAAATCATTTTGCGGAATCTCAACGGTCTCCACGATATTGCCGTCCGGGGACGTACCGCTGATGACCAGTCCACCTTCCGCCAGAGTTTCCCGATATAGATTATTGAACTCGTAGCGATGGCGATGACGCTCCGAGATCTCCTCCGTGCCGTAGCAGCGGTACATCTGCGTACCCTCCGCGATCTTGCAGGGATAAGCACCCAAACGCAGCGTGCCGCCCTTGTCGATCTGATGACTCTGATCCGGCAGGAAATCGATGACCTTGTACTTGCTCAGCTCGTCAAATTCTCCGGAATTCGCGTCCTCCATGCCGCAGACATGTCTGGCGAAGTCGATGACCGCAACCTGCATGCCTAGGCAGATGCCTAGATACGGAAGATTGTGCGTCCGGCAGTAAGCGGCGGTCAGGATCTTGCCCTCGATCCCGCGATTGCCGAAGCCGCCCGGAACGATCACGCCGTCACAGCCGGAAAGCAGGCTCTCCACCGTCTGTTCGTTGATGGTTTCGGAGTCGATCCACTCAATCTCGATATTGGTACCGTAGGCATAGCCCGCATGCCGCAGCGCCTCGGCTACCGAAAGATACGCGTCGTGCAGCTGGACGTACTTGCCGACCAGCCCGATGGTCACACTGCGCTCCGCGCTGTGAATCTTGTCAATCAGCGCTTTCCAGTCCGCGAGGTCCGGCGCCGGTGCTTCGATACCGAGCTCTCTGCATACGATGTCCGAGAAATGATGCGCTTCCAGCATCAACGGTGCTTCATACAGTACCGGGATGGTGATGTTTTCGATGACACAATCCGGCTTGACATTGCAGAACAGCGCGATCTTCCTGAAAATACTTTCTTCCAGCTTTTCGTCAGCTCTGAGGACGATGATGTCCGGCTTGATGCCGAGTCCCTGCAGATTCTTGACAGAGTGCTGTGTCGGCTTGCTCTTGTGCTCGTCTGAGCCGCGCAGATACGGCACCAGCGTCACGTGGATGAACAGCGCGTTGCCCGGACCGACCTCCAGTCCGACCTGACGAATCGCCTCCAGGAACGGCTGGCTTTCAATATCTCCGGTCGTGCCGCCGACTTCCGTGATGACCACGTCTGCGTCGGTCGCGCGTCCTACATTGTAAATAAACGATTTGATTTCATTGGTAATATGGGGGATCACCTGTACGGTCTCGCCGAGATATTCGCCCCGGCGCTCCTTGTTCAGCACATTCCAGTACACCTTGCCGGAGGTCAGGTTGGAGAACCGATTCAGGTCTTCATCGATGAATCGCTCATAGTGTCCGAGGTCGAGGTCGGTTTCCGCGCCGTCCTCGGTGACGAATACCTCGCCATGCTGGTACGGGCTCATCGTCCCGGGATCTACATTGATATACGGGTCTAATTTTTGTGCCGCAACCTTGAGTCCGCGCTCCTTGAGGAGTCTGCCCAGCGACGCTGCGGTAATGCCTTTGCCGAGACCTGACACGACGCCTCCGGTCACAAAAATAAATTTTGTCTGTCTGGCGGCTTGCTTGCTTGCGGTTTGATTGGTGCTTTGTTTCATGGTGATGCCTCTTCCTTTTTTCGTTTCTCTCGTCTCTTCGCTCTCAAAAACAAAAATAAGGGCACGAATTGACGGAACCCTCACGTCCAGCCAATTCACAACCTTATCCTTTGCATCATGATTTACTTTTTTCTTTTTAACAGAGATATTTTACAGATTTTCAGTACCTTTGTCAACGTTTTTCACAAAAAAAATATGTGTTTTTTTGTGTATTACCACGATATGGAAACAATGCTGCCGCTGTGCACACTGCCTTGCCTGCGCACACCCTGCACCCACGCGCGTAAAAACACAAGGAACCTGACAAGGTACGCAAAACGAAATCACAATAAAAAGTCCGGAACATCTGTTTACTTTTTGTTCGTTTTATGGTAAACTGTTCGCAAGAGAACGAACGGAACGCATATACTACGCAGGGGAGCCCCACGTCGGCAGCCGTTCACAGCGATCAGAAAACGAAAAGGAGCCGTGCGATGTTAAAAGAACGAGAACAAAAAATTCTGGATTATATGAAAGCGGAGATCAAGACCAAAGGATATCCGCCGACAGTCAGGGAAATCTGCACTGCTTTGCATATCAAATCCACCTCGACCGCGCATAAGGACATCGAGAGCCTCGTCAGACAGGGCTATCTGGTCAAGGACCCTTCTAAACCGCGCGCGCTGATGGTCGTGGACCCGCAGGAGGCTTTCGGTCACATCCCGGCAGGTAAGGCTGCCGCCGCACCGGCACAGGATGCGGGCGCGGCTTCGGTACAGACCGTTCCGGATGTCGTCGAGATCCCGGTCGTCGGTCGCGTCGCCGCAGGGAAACCGATCCTCGCCGACGAGAACATCGAGGACAGCTTTCCGGTTCCGGCGCGCTTCGCCGCAAACGGCACGAATTTCATGCTGCGGGTGCGCGGTGAGAGTATGATTGAAGCGGGGATTATGGATGGTGACCTGATTCTCGTACAGCAGACCGAAACCGCGAACAACGGAGAGATCGTCGTCGCCATGATCGATGGGTTTGAGAGTGAAGCGACCGTCAAGACCTTTTACCGCGAGAACGGCCATGTCAGACTCCAACCGGAGAACCACACCATGAGCCCGATCATCGTCGAGGATGTCCGCATCATGGGCAAGGTCAAGGGCGTGTTCCGCTATTTCAGCTAAGCTTATCGCTGCTGCCCCTGTCTATCGTAAATACAAAAGAACTGTCCTACAGCTGATACATCTTTTTCATCACCGCTGTGAGACAGTTCCTTTTTTTGTTATGCGGGAAATATCACGATGTGACATTTCGAAATAACTGTAAAAGCGCCTTGTGAAGCGGCGCAGCAATCATCCGATGACCAATGGGACCAAGAGCGGTACGACGATGCACATCAGTGCGCCGGTACAGAATGAATACACCAAAGTTTCTTGATTGCAGGAGCGTTCAACGATCGGCATGCAGATATCCATCGCAGAGACGCCGGGAATCGCTGTCGCTTCAATATAACCGATCTTTTGCGCTGCCAGTGGAATGATGATGATGCCAAGGGTCTCGCGGATGACATTGTGCATAAATGAAATCGCGCCGGCAACCGCATGTCCCGCCTCAGTGATCATGCTCGGCGCAAGCGTATACCAGCCGAAGCCCGCGCTGACGGCTACCGCTTCGCCGACCGTCAGCGGCGAGAGTAATCCATACAGGACGCCCGCCAGCAAACTGCCCGCCACAGCTGCGAACGGGAAGAACAATACCCGAAAGCCAATCGTCTTCAGATTTTCTACCACGGTTCCCGAAAGCCCCATGCTGAAGCCGACCAGACCAAGCAGGATACAGATGCCGATCGTCAACCATGTGCCTGACATATTTTGAAACATCTGCAGGTCGGAGAAGAAACGCGGTACGACATAATAGCCGCCCAGCATGCCGATGATCACAAAGGTTAGAATCAGCAGAGTCGTCTTGGCACCGGAGCCATGTTCCGCCTCGGCCGTTTCAACCTCGGCTGTCTTTGCTTCCTCAAAAGCCTCGACGGCGGATACCGCATTCTCCGCGGCGATTTCCAGTTCCTCCGCGATCTCTGACACTGCAGCAACCTCTTTCTCAGCCGTTGTCACACAGCTTTTTTCGCGTACGACCGGCAATGCGTGGCGATCAATTCCGACAATCTTGCGTGTCACAAACACCGCAAGCATGCTGCCGCCCACCGTCAACAGTGTAATCAAAACGGACTGCAGCCCGATGGTTCCGAGATTCGATGTAACCTCTTCATTCGCTCCCATGCGCAGCCCCATCACGCAGACGAGCAGATAGATCACGATATTCAGCGCCCGGTCAATAAACGAAAAGCTTGCTGCATGCGCGCGCAGCTTCGACGCGGCGGCATAGCAGATAAGCATAATCGTCCAATATAATATTAACAATAGCATGTTATTCCCTCGAATTTCATGATGCTTTAGAGTTACAGGTTAATCATGATCGGCACCATGATCGGCACCAAAAAGCTCATTGTCACGCCGGTCACAAAGCCGTAGGTCACGCCCCTGCCCTGTGTCGCGCGATTGATGATCGGCAGACAGACATCCATCGCCGGCGCGCCCGGAACGCAGGCTGCCTCGATACAGCCGACCTTCGCGGCAATCAGCGGCAGCAGCAGGATACTGAACACCTCTCTCATCACATTATGCAAGAACGAAATCGCGCTTGCCGTCAGATACCCTGCCTCCATGATGATGCCCGGCGCCAGCGAATACCAGCCAAAGCCCGCGCCGATTGCCAGAGATTCCGGCAGACTCAGCTTAAACAACAGACCGCAGAGCGCTGCGCCGATCAGCGTACCGACAATGCAGGCCAGCGGGAATACCAGAATGCGCAGACCCGCCTCTTTCATCATCGATAGGACGGTACCCTCCAGCCCCAGATCCAGACCGACGAAAACCATCAGAATACACAGCCCGATCTTGATGCCAAGGCTCGCCGCGCTGTCAAATGCCGCGATGTTTTCCCCGAACAGCGGTCTGGCGACCAGATAGCCGAGCGCCATACCGAGAATGACTGAGCACAGGATAATCAGCGTCATCTTGTTCATGCCGCCCTTCTCTGCCTCTGTTTCCTCCTCCATGGCGGTTTCCGCAAGCTCCTCGCTGTGCAGCGCCGCAATCTGCGCATCCTTGGTAAATCCGAGCGCTTTTCTCGCCAGAAACAGGAAAATCAGTGAACCGAGCATCATCGCGATGGTCATAACAAAAGACGCGAGTCCGATGGTCCCCAGATTTGCAATGATCTCCTCGTTCGCACCCATACGTGCGCCCATCAGCAGCACCAGCAACACGATAGCCATCGTCTGGATCGTGCTTGTCCAGCCGAGCTTATCCCGGTACGCCCGCACCCTGCTGCCGACGATCCCGCTGACGACGATAATGCCGATATACAAAATAATGTCTGACATAGTATCTTTTCTTCTCCTCCAACTTTTTCAACTAACTCCGCTAAAACCGCTCAGACCCAGATTGCCAGTCGATGGTCTGATGCTGCCCGTTCTTTTTATTTTACTCTATTTCAGTCGGAATGTCACTCTATTTCCGACCAAATATCACGCATATTTTCACAGAATCTGCGCTTATTTTTTACACGCATGCCGCTTGTACAGGCTGCGGAAGCATGATACAATAAGGGTATAAATCAATTCTGGGATTTCCGCTCATGGATGAAAAAGGAGGTACTCTACTATGCTGCATGAAGTTAGTTTCAAATCTTTTAACGAACGTGATACGGTTTACGGCTGGATCTACGTGCCGGCATGTGCGCCGAAGGGCATCGTACAGCTGATCCACGGCTTCGGCGAACATTCCCGCCGCTATTTTCATATGATCGTAAGCTTCATGGAGGCCGGTTATATCGTTGCCGCCGATGACCACGTCGGACACGGCAAGACCGCGCTCGAAAACAACACCTGGGGCGACTGGGGACATCAGGGCTTCCATACGATGATGGAGGACGAGCATCAGCTCAAAGCACTTGTCTGCGAGCTTTATCCGAACCTGCCGTACTTCCTCTACGGTCACAGCATGGGTTCGATGATCGCACGCGACTTTATGACCAAATACGGGGAAGAGCTGAGCGGCGTCACCCTCTGCGGCACCTGCGGTGTATTTCCGATCGCGGAGGAAACCATCGCCAAGATTGACAGGCTGATCGATGCGGGGCAGGGCGATGCAGCCGACCCGGAGCTGGGCGGCGAGCTGCTCGGCTGGATGTGCGGACGCTGCGGCGAGATCAAGATTGGCAACGAGTGGATCTGCCACGACCCTTATGTCCAGCAGGATCATGCGGCGGACCCGTTTGATGCGTTCACCAAACCGACCACCAACCGTTCGATGAAATATTTCGTGGAAATGATCAAGTCCATCGAAGGAAAGGAATGGGCCGCCAAGGTGCCGACGGAGCTTCCGATCTACAACATCGCCGGCGATCAGGACCCGGTCGGCATGTACGGCGAGGGGGTTTATCAGGTATCCAACTGGCTGGCTGAGACCGGGCATGAAGATGTAACGACCGAGCTTTATACCGGATTCCGTCATGAGATCCACAACTATGCGGAGATCAAAGACGACGTCGCGGACGGCATCATCGAATTCATGGACGAAGTACTGACGGAGGGTCTGATCGACTAGGGCGCATCTGCAGCAAGTCTCATATCGGTTTTCCCCGGCGCTCTGCACGGAGTGCCGGGGATTTTTCTTTTTTATTATGTAGGAAATATCGCTGTGCGATATTTCCGGAATAACGACAAAAGTACCTTGCGGGGCGTCGCTCATGAATGAGCGACATGTGTGCATAGAAATCTTCGATTTCGTTATGCACACTTTTGTCCTCACAAATACGCACCGGAGATTTTCGCAGTGATTTTGCCAATATTTTTCCAAAAAAATCTTGACAAGCAGCCCCTTTTCCCTTATGATAGAAAATTGAAAAGAACATCTTTAAATCGGTACAGAGAGACCGGCAAGATTAACATTATGACTCCGCAGCGGTTTTGCGGAAATTTTCGGTATGGTCTTGCAAATGCAGGGCTGTTTTTTTTATCGAAAGCGCCTGCCGCGGAAAACGTAAAACAAACAAAACGAGATGTTCCTTCCAAATGCATACATATTCAGGAGGACAATCATGAAAACACAACACGAAGCTATCTACAACGCGCGTGAGCTGGGAACCGGCAAAACGCTGGTGCTCGGTCTGCAGCACATGTTCGCCATGTTCGGTGCAACCGTTCTGGTGCCGATCATCACAGGACTGAGCATTTCCACGACTCTGCTGTTCGCGGGTCTTGCGACCCTGTTCATGCACTTTGTGACCAAAAATAAAGTGCCGGTATTCCTCGGCTCTTCCTTTGCTTTCCTCGGCGGCTATGCAGCAGTCAAGGAAGCGGGCGTGGCAGCCGGCATGACCGAAGCCAAGGCGCTGACCTATGCCTGCATCGGCGTAGCCTGTGCAGGACTGCTGTATCTGGTGCTCTCTGCGATCTGTAAGGCGTGGGGCTCTTCCAACGTCATGAAATACTTCCCGCCGGTCGTAACCGGTCCGATCATCATCGCAATCGGATTAAATCTGGCGCCGTCTGCAATCAACAACTGCAGCGCCAACTGGTGGATTGCGCTGGTCGCTATCGTCGTCGTCATCATCTGTAATATCTGGGGTAAAGGGATGGTTAAGATCATTCCGATCCTGCTCGGTGTCATCGCTTCCTATGCGGTTGCGGCAGTCAGCAACAACGTAGACTTCACACTGGTCAAGGAAGCTGACTGGTTCGGTCTGCCGATCATCTGGCAGAACACCGGATTATCTGTATTCACAAACGGCGATACTGACTGGGGCATGGTTCTGACCTCTGTGATCACCATCGTACCGATCGCATTCGCGACCATGATGGAACACGTCGGCGACATCTCCGCCATCGGCGGTACGGTCGGCAAGAACTTCATCAAGGACCCGGGCCTGCACAGAACACTCATCGGTGACGGTATCGGCACTACAGTCGCATCGCTCTTCGGCGCACCGGCAAACACCACCTACGGTGAAAACACCGGCGTACTGGCGCTGACCAAGGTCTACGACCCATTCGTTATCAAGCTGGCAGCCATCTACGCAATCGCGCTTTCTTTCTCACCGAAATTCGCGGCTATCATCGAAGTCATGCCGACTGCGACCATCGGCGGTGTATCTCTGATCCTGTACGGTATGATCTCCGCGATCGGCGTCAGAAACGTCGTAGAGAACAAGACCAACTTCCAGGAGTCCAGAAACGTTATCGTTGCGGCGCTGATCCTCGGTCTGGCGGTTGGTATCAACTTCTCCGAAGCAGGTGCGATTCCGATCGTCATCGGCAGCATCACCATCAACATGACCGGTCTTGCTGTTGCATCCATCGTCGGCATCGTGCTCAATGCTGTACTGCCGGGCAAGGATTATCACTTCGCAGAGGAACCGGACGAAACGTTGGCATCCTCCCTCGGTAAATACTAAAAACAGGAAATATGAAAACTACGAAAAGGCTTACAACAAGACTTTCCTTGAAAAAATACAATCACGTAAAAAGCCGCTGGATACCCCGGCGGCTTTTTCAAACAAAAACAAAAAGCGCTGCGCATATGCGGCGCAGGCCTTACATCAGAATCATGGAGAAACATGGAGGAACCACGATGATTATAAAAGCAGAACTCATGACAGCGGAGGATATGAACCGCGCCCTCAAACGCATCTCCCATCAGATCATTGAACATAATCACGGCGCGCAAAACATCGTCCTGCTCGGCGTGAAACGCCGCGGTCTGCCGCTCGCACAGCGTCTGGCAAAAAATATCCTCGCCATCGAAGGCATTGCCGTTCCGGTCGGCGAACTGGACATCACGCTCTATCGCGATGATCTGACCGAGCTCCAGCCGGATCCGGTCATTCATCCGAGTCATATCGCCTTTGACATCAACGGCAAGGACGTCATCCTCGTCGATGACGTCCTCTATACCGGCAGGACGACCCGCGCGGCCATGGACGCAGCTGCCAAGCATGGTCGCGCGGCTACCATCCAGCTCGCGGTGCTGATCGACCGCGGGCACCGCGAGCTCCCGATCCGCGCCGACTACGTCGGCAAGAATGTGCCGACGGCGAAATCCGAGCTGATCGCCGTCAATGTCATGGAGATTGACGGCGCCGAAGGCGTATCACTGATGGAGTGAGCAAAGCACCAGTTCGCCCTGAATGTTCATTTCCCCATCTGCCTTGATGGTGCGGAAGATATATTTACGGTCTGCCGGAACGCCGTACTGCGCCGCATCTGCCTCGCGCAGCAGGATCGCATCGCTGCGCAGGATCGTCAGCACATCACCCAGCGGCGCCTCTTTGCTGTAATGCACGCGCACGAAACTGACGCGATGCGTGCCCGCCGCCAGCTCCGGCACATAGTCGCAGAGCACATCTAAATAGTACGTATTGTTCATATGTCCGTTATAGTCCAGATCACTGTAGCGGACTTCTTTTTGCCCGACCGTCTGCATGGCGGTCAGTGTCTCCTTGTCGATGCGGAATTTTTCGTGGATCAGCTCCTGATAATCGCCCATCCAGTAGTTTCCAAAATCCACCGCATCAATCTTGAGGATCTTACGGCTCGCGAGATCCACCAGGGTCCACTGCGTCGCCGCAAACGCAACCGTCTCCGACCCGCGCATCAGCGAGTAATTGCGCAAGAAGGTCGCCCGCGTGCTCGGGCAGGGCCAGGAGCTGGATACCAACGCCTCTTTCAGCCCGATCTGCTCCGGAATCGCAAGATCCACGCGTGCCAGCATCAGCGCCTGCCCCGCATCCACCAGATCCGTATAGGACGGTTTCTGCGCCTCCATCTGATTCGACGCCGCCTCCTGCATCAGCTGCCAGAGCCCGGACGGTTTGCCGATCTCATTGCGATCGACCCGGTAGGTATCCAGCCTGCAGCTTTCCCGATATTGTGTTTTTTCCATCTCACTTTCCCCTTTCCCTTACTTGATCTTCAGTGTACGCAGATACGCCTTCGTCTCCGGCGCGATCCGATAGCTCTCGATGGCCTTCTGGATTGACTTGTTCTGCACCCAAGGTGTCAGCGTCCGCGCTTCAAACAGCCCGATCGTCCGCTCATACTGCTTGATCAGCGCAAAGCTGTAATACCATGCGATCGCCATGTTGACATAGTATTCCTCGCTGTGGATCGCCGCCAGCCGCGTAAGGTCCGTCTGCGCAAAGGTTTCCTCTTCCAGGAAAAACGTCAGCAGCGTCACGATTGCGAATCGCACGCGGTAAGTCTCTTCACTCGCCAGCCACGGCAGCACGGTCTCCCGCACACGCGCAAGGTCACTTGCGAAAATCTTTGGCGGCAGCATGTCGCAGGTCGCCCAGTTGTCAATGTATGGCAGGAAACGATCTATCAGCCGCAAAGCCTCATCCGCCGTCTCTGACAGCACACCGATCAGCAGCCCATGCAGGCAGTTTTCTTCGTAATACCCATGCGGAAGCGCCTCCAAAAACGCACGTGCCGTTTCCGGCGCCTGCTTCCATAACGCCTTGGCATAAGCGCGCATACGCGGCACGCGCACGCCGATAATCATTTCCTTATCAACATTGGGAATCAATTTCGCGTGAAAATCCCGGTAGTTCTCATCCTGCATGGCGAAAAGCGCCGCCCGGAGCGCTGCCACCGCCGCCTGTGCCTGATGCTGTTTCTGTACTTGCATTATCCTCACCTGCTTTATCCTTGTCTACGATCCGTTTTGCGCATCTTTTTTCGTTGCCACTGTCTCTATATGTCGAAGGTCGCGTCAATAGCCTTGAGCAGCGCATTGCGCAGCCCGTTTTCCTCCAACGCGGCAACACCGCGAATCGTCACGCCGCCCGGCGAGCAGACCTGATCCTTGAGCACGCCCGGATGCAGCCCGGTTTCCAGCTGCAGCTTCGCGGTACCCTCCATACCGCAGGCCGCCAGCGTGTAAGCCTGCGTTCTCGTTAATCCATGCTTCACGCCGCCGTCTCCGAGCGCCTCGATGACCATCGCCATAAACGCCGGACCGCAGCCTGACATGGCATTTGCGGCGCCCATCTGTGCAAACGGCAGCTTCATGTAGAGACCGAGACCGCCGAGTAGCTCCTCCAGCAGTGCTTCCTCCTCTCCAGTCAGATTGTTTTGCTCCTCCACCAGCAATACACCACTGCAAATGGAGACCGGCGTGTTGGGAACGATGTACTGATAATGCGTGTCCGTCGGCAGGAGGGGTTTTGCACGTGCAAAGTTCCATCCGAACGCGACGCTGACGATAAGTTTTCCTGCCAATGCGCCGCCGAGCTGCCTGTAAACAGCTTCGATCTGATACGGCTTGCACGCCATGATCACGATTTCAGCGTTTGCCGCTGCCTCCTCCGGTGATGCACAGGGGGTAAATCCGATGCGCGCGGCATTGTCCCGCAATTTATCCTGATTCGGCGCATAGGCGTATAGGTCCTCGCGCTTGACCTTACCCGCGCGCAGCAAACCGACAGCCATTGCCTGTGCCATATTCCCCATACCGATAAAACCGATTTTTTTCATCTTCGTTTCCTCTTTTCTTCGTACTTATTCTTATTTCAAATCCAGCTCCACCGGACAGTGGTCGGAGCCTGTCACTTCTGTATGGATTTTTGCGTCCTCGAGTCTGTCCTTGAGTTCCTCCGAAACCAGGAAGTAGTCAATTCTCCATCCGGAGTTTCTTTCTCTGGCCTTGAAGCGATAGGACCACCACGAATACACCTCCGTCATGTCCGGATAAAAATAGCGGAAGGTATCGATGAAGCCGCTATCCAAAAGCACCGTCATCTTGCCGCGCTCCTCGTCGGTGAATCCGGCATTTCTGTGATTTGTCTTTGGATTCTTAAGGTCGATTTCTTTGTGCGCGACGTTCATATCGCCTGTCACGATGACCGGCTTGGTCTTTCGCAGTTCACAGAGATAATCTCGGAACGCATCCTCCCAAGTCATGCGGTAATCCAGTCGCGCCAGCTCATTCTGTGAATTCGGCGTATAGACGTCCACCATATAAAAATCTGCGAACTCCAGCGTGATCACGCGACCTTCCTTATCGTGTTCCTCGATATCGATGCCGTAATGTACGCTGCACGGTTCCTCTTTGGTAAAGATGGCTGTACCGGAATAACCTTTTTTCTCGGCATAGTTCCAGTACTGATGATAGCCCGGCAGCTCCATCTCGATCTGCCCTGCCTGCAGCTTGGTCTCCTGCAGACAAAAGATATCGGCGTCGGCCGCCGTAAAAAACTCCATAAAGTTTTTGCCCATGATCGCTCGCAGACCATTGACATTCCAAGAAATCAGTTTCATTTTTTCTATCCTTTCCGCCACGCGTCCGCTTTCGCGGTGGTATGCATGCTTGTGTCTGTCTCCTTATTGCACTCGATTCGCTGCCGCCTTGCAGTCTTTCATGCCTCTTGACCGGCTTGTGCCGCATCACTGACGGTCGGCAGGCCGCGCGCCTGCATCAGCGCCTCACCCCAGTCGCTGAGACTTTCGAGGATCGGCATCAGCCTGTCGCAGAGCGTCGTCGTGGAATACTCCACGCGGATCGGCACTTCCATATATTCCTTGCGTATCACCAGTCCCTCTTCCTCCAGCTCGCGCAGCGAACTTGCCAATACGGTGTTGGATATCCCGTCCATTTTGCGGCGCAGCTCGTTATAGCGCAGCGTGCCGCGGTTGTTCAGCGCGCAGATGATCTGCATCTTCCACTTCCCGCCGATGATCGACATCGCGTAATTCAGCGGGCATTTGTCCAGACAGGGACATTCATAATGCGTCTCTAACATAGCGTCTCCTCCATCATCGCCTATTTGCGATATTTTCTTTTCAAGGGCAGCTTCTAAAAATCTTTCTGCATCAAATCGTCTTTTTGCGATTCTGCAGCAAGCAGGTCAGTTTTTCCTTACCTGCTCAGTTTTTTTGCGTGCTTGCAATTTGTTTCGCTTGCTACTATAATTATACCAAGTAAGAAAAAAAGAGCAAGTTTATTTTCGGAACATTTTTTGTGTGCCGGACAAAACTTGCAGAACGGAGCAAAATTTATGGAAATCTATTTACAGGGTCTGACGATGGGACTGGCTTATGTCGCGCCCATCGGTCTGCAGAATCTGTTTGTCATCAATACCGCGCTGACACAGCGCAAGAGCCGCGTCTACGCGACCGCGCTGATCGTCATTTTCTTCGATGTGACGCTGGGACTGGCGTGTTTCTTTGGCATCGGCGCAATTATGAGCGCTTCTCCGATCTTGGAAATGATCATTCTCGGCATCGGTTCGCTGATCGTTATCTGGATCGGCATCGGACTGGTGCGGGCGCATGACACCATGGACACCAGCACCAAGGTCGATATCCCGATCGTCAAGGTCATTACGACCGCCTGCGTCGTGACCTGGTTTAACCCACAGGCGCTGATCGACGGCTCGATGATGCTCGGCGCGTTCAAGGCAACCCTGCCCGCGGGCACAGACTTCTTCTTCGTCGGCGGCTTTGCCAGCGCCTCTGTCCTGTGGTTCCTGAGCATTTCGACCATTATCTCCCTGTTCAGCGCCAAATTCACCGACAAGGCCCTGCGCATCATCAATGTTATCTGCGGCTGTGTCATCATCTTCTACGGGCTAAAGCTCGCGTGGAGCTTCATGCAGCTTATCCTGCCGTATTTCAGCGCTTAGCACCGCGCCGCGCGGCAAATCGGTGTGCGAAGTGCTGCGCGACGTGGTACTGCCTTTGCGCTTGCCACAGTATCGCGCGGCTTTGCCAAGGGGCACTGCGGCAAACATCCGCGGTAAGGGAACTTTGCTGCCACACCGCGCGGCGAGGGGTACTGCGGCAATTCAGTGCGCTGCGGCAGCTAAAACAAAAATATTTTCATTTTCCCGAATAAAGTTCTTGAAAAAGTCTGCAATTAGTGCTACAATATACAAGTCGGCAATCGAAACACAAATTTGATTGCAGACGCCGGGATGTGGCTCAGCTTGGTAGAGCGCTGCGTTCGGGACGCAAAGGCCGCTGGTTCGAATCCAGTCATCCCGACCAGAATAAAGGGGCTGTCGCATTAACGGAAAATAACCGTTAGGGCGCAGCCCTCTTTCTTTAAGGGGTGGCCTATGAAATGAGACGGAATTTTGCTCCGTCTTTTTTGTTTAAAAAAATCCTGCACACACAAAGCATGCAGGATATGGTAAAATGATTGTATGATCAAAAACAACCTTTTACGTAAACAGTATACACTGAATGAAACCAATTATCAATTAAAAATTCCAATGGAATTGGATGCATGCATACCGGAAGATGATTGTGTGAGACTCATCCGTCAGTTTGTGGAGGAAATGGATCTGACGGCTCTGTACGCGACCTATGAAAGAATGCCGTCAGAAAAATACGCGTCTCCGGAAATCATGCTGAAGATCATGCTCTATGCCTATCACGAAAGAAAAGATGTCTCGTCAAGAACGATCGAGAAAAATTGCAAGCGGGATATCAACTACATGTATCTTCTCGAAGGCAGAAAGGCCCCGGATCATGCCGCAATCGCACGTTTTCGTTCGAAGCACTTTGCCAAATGCGCCCGTCACTTTATGGCACAGATGACAAAGTTTCTGATCAAGCTGGAGCAAGTCACGACGACCGAAGTGTTCATCGACGGCACAAAAATCGAATCGGCAGCCAATCGATACACCTTTGTATGGCGAAAAGCCGTGACCAAACATCAGGCAAGATTTCTGCAGAAAACAGCGCTTCTGGTTGGCGATATCATCCAAAGACAAGGACTCAAATCACTATGGCAAAAGCAGGTCAAGAAGAAACATGTGAAGAAAATCTTAAAGAAGCTGCGAGCAAAGGCTGATGAAGAAAATCTGGAATTTGTTTGCGGGCGTGGTCACATAAAGACGCAGCTGCAAAGAGATATTGAGGCTCTGGAGGCTGCTTTGGAAAAGCTGAAAGAATATGAAAAGAAACTGCATATCTGTGCAAACCGTGGAAGCTATGCAAAGACCGATCCGGATGCAACCTTTATGCACATGAAAGATGACCATATGCGCAATGGGCAGTTAAAACCGGCCTACAATATTCAGCATGCGGTAAATTCCGGATTTATCGTGGCGGCAGGGATTTTTCCAAATCCAACCGATGTCATGACACTGAAGCCATTCCTGAATCAGATGGAAGATGATCTTTCCTTTGCATTTGAACGGATCGTTTGCGATGCAGGGTATGAAAGCGAAGAAAATCTGTCTTTCCTGCGTGC
>ERZ856578.3632-NODE-3632-length-22560-cov-21.149446_pt1 | contig 22560 bp, 19 predicted proteins | sample MGYA00514384_ERZ856578 | MGnify/ENA primary metagenome ERZ856578 (study PRJEB29103, sample SAMN06111958) | human gut metagenome | biome: human gut; feature: ankylosing spondylitis patient; material: healthy_person | host: Homo sapiens | place: China:Hangzhou... | reverse complement strand
CCAATTCTCCGGCAGGGACAGCATGAGAGATAAAAGCCCTTTCGCTTTCAGCGACAGCGACATATCCCGCAGATGGTGATTCGACATGACCGTGTAATCACGGGTCTTTTCGATACGGAATACAGCCATCTTTGCACCTCCTTCCTCTGGTTTTGATAAGTGTTGATTTTCGGTGTTTTCTCCGCCTGTATGCCTCCGCAGCCTACTACATGGGAAAATACTCACGCCCGCTTTGGAACGCAAACCACAGCGGATAAAACAGCGGTTTTTCCGCCCTAATCTCAACACCTTTGATGGCGTTCACTTGGGTATAGAAAAAGGCGACTGTTTTTCAACAATCGCCTTGAATTTGATGACTGAATATGAAGTTACAAGCAAGAAATTTTGTTGTCCGAAAGCCAGAAACCGTTGCTATTACTGGCTTTTTCAAAAAGTTCTGTATCACCACTCGCACCAGATCAGTTACCGTTGTTGATACCATATCAACAACGGTAATTTTTTATTTTCCACCGTCTGAGGAGTGGTTTTTGCGAAAAGCAGGGCTTTTCCTGAACATTTCCAGCCATCGGCGCGATGTGCGCCCGGATTTGCTGCGGCCATGATGAGAAAACCTTGGGCTTAGCAAAACGGCAATCGTTATAAGAGTAGAAACGATAAATTATTATTTTATATTGATATAGGAAACCGTCCACGGCCGAGAACAACTCCGGTCATGGACGGCTTTCCTTTGTACCCCCGGGACAGAAAGGACAAAAAGGACAGAACCGGGCTGGTATTCTCAGTAATTCTTGATACCCTTATTATCTCACAGGCGCCGTTGCTTTCACAGGACGTCATTTATTATGCGCTTACGTTATCATTTGCGAAGTTTCCACATGAAATCATATTTTGCGGAAACTTAACATCCCCTGCCAATAATTATGGCTTGTTACGGTTTGACTTTGATTTTGATGAAACATTCAAATGCTCTTTGCTGATTTGGCAAAATTTGCTTGAATCAGCAAAGAGACTTTGACTTACTTTGCACATTGAACATCGGTATCACCTGATTCATCAAAGAGCCATCCGAATCAGCAAACAAAATACCAAAGTGCAAACCGCAAAAACTGATTGCGCTATTGCTTGATCGAAAGTGTGCCTCAGAAATCTGACTCCACGAAAATATTATCTGAAAACTGGAACGGAAAAAGTTTTTTAATGCGGATTTCAGCAGAAAAAATCGATATTTTTAGGAAAACATTCATAGTATACTATCAATAATCCTTGACAAAAATTGATTTTGCGGATATTATTTTGAAAAAGGAGCTGATCTCAATGGCGATTACAACAAAAGAAAGCATCCTCAAAGTTCTGAGTGCTTATAATCCGTGGTGGAAAACCGGGACAGTTAGCCCGCAGATGTCAAAAACCTACAAGAGGTTTGCATTCCACGAAGCGATGAAGCGGTTGACGGATAAAGGAATTCGCCGCTCTGTGGTTTTGACCGGGACGAGACGCGTTGGAAAAACAACCATCCAATACCAAATGATCGAAGCGCTGTTAAAGTCAGGTGTGGCACCGCAGAAAATTGTTTTTATTTCTTTGGATCATCCTATGCTGAAGCTCAGCCAATTTCAGGATGTGCTGGAGTGCTATCATGAAAATATCTATGCAGAGCAGGATGTCTATTACTTCTTTGATGAGGTGCAGTACGCACAGGACTGGGATCGATGGTTAAAGATCATTTATGATACACAACCCAACACCCGTGTTGTTGCAACTGGCTCTGCCAGTCCGGCGTTGATGAAGGGCAGCAGAGAAAGTGGTGCCGGCCGTTGGACTGTTATACAAGTCCCAACGATGTCTTTTTATGAGTACTGTGAACTGCTGAATTTGGATCGCCCCAATATTGCCTCCGATTTGAAAGTAACAACATTGCTCCACAAAAGTCAAATTGAGCGAACTCAAATTATGATGCAGCTCTCCAAGGTTCAAAATCATTTTATGCGGTATTTGCAGGTTGGCGGTTTTCCGGAGTTGGCATTGGCTGACAATGATTTGATGGCGCAGCAGATCATGCGAGAAGATGTTGTGGATAAAGTTCTGAAGCGTGATCTTCCCTCACTGTACAATATCCGTAACGCAACGGAGCTGGAGAGAATTTTCTTATACCTCTGCAATGTATCTTCGGAAATTGTATCGATTGAGGCAATTACGAAAGAACTGAACGGTGTATCTCGCACAACTGTAGAAAACTATATTCAGTATCTGGAGAGCGCAAATCTGATTTATCAGAGTTGGCCGGTTGATATGGCAGGGAAAAAGGTATTAAAGGCGCGTCCTAAAATTTATATCGCCGATGCGGCAATTCGGAATGCTGTTTTGATGGATGATTCTGTTTTGACGGACCCTGTTGAGATGGGAAAGATTGTTGAAACGGCTGTTTACAAGCATGTCGCAGCGTTTTATTATCAATATGCTACTTCGGTGGGCTATTTTAGAGGTGGAAAAAAGGGCAAAGAAATTGATATTGTGGTGGACTATCCTAATACGAAAAACATCCTCATTGAAGTTAAATACAGGGAAGGTGCGCCAATTGCGGATGATGATGCGATCGTAGAATTGTGTGAGGAAGCGTCGGCAGCAATCATTATAACCAAGAAAGCGGACGATTATGGAGTTCATAACACAAAGTGCGGTAAAGATCTGCTACGAATTCCTGCGTTTGCGTTCCTTTATTTGCTGGGGAACGCAGAAAAACATGGATATCGCGGAATGGAACAATAGAATAGGTTATATTCTGTCCTTTCCGTCCGCAGTCTCCCAGCCCATCAAAACAAAACCCATAAAATAATGCACCACGCCTTCAAAACATGGTGCATGGTATCCACGAGCGGTAGGTTTGCCAAATCAGCACCGCCTGTCCGTTCGGCAGGCGGTGCTTTTTGCCGTTTTCCCGTTCCTCTGTGTATCTGTCCCCCATCTCCATTGTCCCGGTGCGTCGGGACGAACTCCGTGAAAATGTACTGCGCCTGCTCCGTGCGCGTACAATTGCCGTTATCGGCAAAATTCAAATATTGTTTCATAAATTGTCCTTTATATTTTGCCGATAATGTGCTATACTATCCCTGTGCAGAAAGTGAGGGATCTCTATGAAATATATTTCTGTCGCGGAAACGGCGAAAAGGTGGGGCGTTTCCGAACGCAGCGTGCGAGGGTACTGTGCCGAAGGAAAAATCGACGGTGCATTTCTGACCGGAAAGACATGGAACATACCCGAAACCGCGGAGAAGCCCGATCGCATGAACAAGAAAACCGATACACCAAAGACCCTTCTTGAGGTGCTGAAGGCTGAAAAAGCGGCGAAGCTGCACGGCGGTATTTATCATAAAATCCAAATCGATCTGACCTATAACTCCAACCACATGGAGGGCAGTCGCCTTACTCACGATCAGACGCGCTATATCTTTGAGACGAACACCATCGGCGCATCGGACGGGACGGTCAAGGTTGACGATGTGGTCGAGACCGCCAACCATTTCAAGTGCATTGATATGGTGATCGACAATGCCAATTATGCTCCGAGCGAGGCGTTCATCAAGCAGCTGCACGCCGTTCTGAAAAACGGAACTTCCGATTCCCGCCTCGATTGGTTTGCCGTCGGGAATTACAAGAAACTGCCCAACGAGGTCGGCGGCATGGACACCACTGCGCCGGAGAATGTCGGTGCTGAGATGAAGAAGCTGCTTGCGGAATACAACGCTATCAAGCGCAAAACCTTTGACGATTTGCTTGACTTTCACTACCGCTTTGAGCGCATCCATCCGTTCCAGGACGGCAACGGCAGAGTCGGGCGCCTGCTCCTTTTCAAAGAATGCCTGCGGAACAACATCGTGCCGTTTATCATCGAGGACGACATCAAGATGTTCTACTACCGAGGCTTGAAGGAGTGGCAGAACGAGCGTGGCTATCTGCGTGATACTTGTCTAGCTGCACAGGACAGATTTAAGCAGTTTTTGGACTATTTCCGAGTCCCATATGACCAATAAGCAAATCCGTCCCTGTGCGATACAGAGGCGGATTGCTTTTTCGTAATAAACCCGTGCGTCTATGCCGTAAAAAATCCCGCCTGCACAAGCAGGCGGGAAAATTTTTGCTCTCTTTTGTGTTCGGGAGGTTTTCTCCATCCCCCGGCTCACATGGCCGCAGCCTCGGGGCTGCGGAGCTGGAGCTGCAGGCGGTCGGCGATGAGGGCGATGAATTCGCTGTTCGTCGGCTTGCCCTTCGTGTTCGACACGGTGTAGCCGAAGAAGCGCTGCAGCGTCTCCAGGTCGCCGCGGTCCCACGCGACCTCGATGGCGTGGCGGATGGCGCGCTCGACGCGCGAGGGCGTCGTGGCGAACGTCTTGGCCACCTGCGGATAGAGCACCTTGGTGATGGCGTTGATGACATCCATGTCATTGACGGCAATCAGGATCGCCTCCCTGAGATACTGATAGCCCTTGATGTGCGCAGGGACGCCGATCTCATGAATGATCGAGGTGACCATGGACTCGATGTTGGCGTTGCGCTTTGCTGCGATGGCGGGTTTGCGCGAAACGGCGCTCTCGCAGATCTCGTCGAGACGCTCCACGACGGCACGGCAGCTGCATGGTTTCAGCATGATATATTGCACGCCGAGCGTCATAAACATTGAAGACACATATTCCGTTACGAACTCCACCAAAACCAGAAGCTTTGGCTTTGGATCCAGCCCGGCCGCTGCCTTCAGCACGGACAGGCCGTCCGCCTGCGGCAGCATGAGGTCGACGACCAGCAGATCCGGTTTCAGCTCTTTCAGCAGGCTGATGGCGCGAACGCCGTCACAAGCCGAGCCGACCACGGAATACCGATTCGTCTGCTTCAGGGCAACGCCGAGCTTCCCACAAAACTCTTCGCTGCCGTTTGCCAGCAGGACCCGATACATTTTTTCCATGTAACAACTCTCCTCCTCGTAGATTCTCTCATTTCCGCATGGATGTACAAGCGGTGCTTCTAATTTAACATATTCGGCCCGCTTTTGCAATGACTTTCCCTGAAAATGTCTGCTTTTTCGTCGACGTTCTTCGACAAACATGCGGAAACGGCAGAAAATATGATACTCTAAGAGGAAAAAGGTGAAAAAATATTCTTATTCACGGAATTACCGTGAGACGTCCCGTTATTCCGCGTGATCGGTCGAATTTTCATTGCGCTGGCTGAGCCAGATCAGCAGCACGGCAATGTCCGCAGGCGAAACGCCGGAGATGCGCCCGGCCTGCCCGATGGAGCGCGGGCGGATGTCGGCCAGCTTCTGCCGCGCCTCGAGGCGCAGCCCGGCGATGGAGGCATAGTCCGCATCCTCCGGCAGCAGGCGCGATTCCTCGCGGCGGAACGCCTCGATCTGCTGCTCCTGCCGCTGGAGATACCCCGCATATTTCACCCGGATCTCGACCTGACGCGTCACGGCCGCCGGAAGCTCCGGCCGCTCCGGGTCGAAGGGAGCAAGCTCTGCATAGTGCAGCTCCGGGCGGCGCAGCAGGTCCGCCAGCCGCGCGGAGCTGACGACCTCCGCCGAGCCGCGCGCCTGCAGAAACCCGTTCAGCGCCGGACCGGCGGGCACGCCGGTGTGCTCCAGCCTGCGCTGCTCGCGCCGGACGGCCTCGTATTTCTCCGCGACGGCCTGTGCCTGTTCGGCGGGGATGAGGCCGATGCGATAGCCGATGGGCGTGAGCCGCTCGTCGGCGTTGTCCTGCCGGTGAAGCAGCCGGTATTCGCTGCGCGAGGTCATGATGCGGTACGGCTCCTCCGTGCCCTTCGTGACGAGGTCGTCGATGAGGGTGCCGATGTAGCCGTCCGAACGCCTGAGCACCAGCGGCTCGCGCCCGAGCAGCTTCAGCGCGGCGTTCACGCCCGCCACAAAGCCCTGCACGGCCGCCTCCTCATAGCCGGACGTGCCGTTGAACTGGCCCGCGCCGTAGAGGCCGGGCAGCTTTTTGCACTCGAGTGTCGCGGAAAGCTCCGTCGGGTCGATACAGTCATATTCGATGGCGTAGGCCGGGCGCAGCATTTCGGCGTGCTCCAGCCCCGCGATGGTGTGCAGCATGGCAAGCTGCACCTCCTCCGGCAGGCTCGTGGACAGGCCCTGCAGGTACAGCTCGTCCGTCCCGAGGCCGCACGGCTCCAGAAAGAGCTGGTGGCGCGGCTTGTCGGCAAAGCGGACGATCTTCGTTTCGATGCTCGGGCAGTAGCGCGGGCCGACGCCGGTGATGGAGCCGTCGAACAGCGGGCTGCGGTGCAGATTTTCGCGGATGACGGCGTGCGTGCGCTCGTTCGTCCACGTCAGCCAGCACACGGCCTGATTTTTCGGCGGTTCGCGGGTGGAAAACGAGAACGGCTCCGGGTCGTCGTCGCCGCGCTGGACTTCCATTTTCGAAAAATCGACGCTGCGAGCGTTGATGCGCGGGGGCGTTCCGGTCTTGAACCGGCGCATGCGCAGGCCAAGTCCCCGCAGGCACTGGCTCAGCTCCGGCGCGGGGCGCAGACCGTCCGGCCCGGAATGCAGGACGCACTGCCCGGTGATGACGGTGCTGTCGAGGTACGTCCCGGCCGCGACGACGACGGCGCGCACGCGGTATTCCGCGCCGAGCTGCGTCACGACGCCGCTGACGTGCCCGCCCTCCGTTCGGATCTCCGTGACGGCAGCCTGCTTGAGATAGAGGTTCGGCTCGCGCTCGAGCAGGCGCTTCATGTGCTCCTGATAGCGGCGGCGGTCAGCCTGCGCCCGCAGGGAGTGCACGGCCGGGCCCTTGCCGCGGTTGAGCATGCGGTACTGGATGCAGCAGGCGTCCGCCGCGCGGCCCATTTCGCCGCCGAGGGCGTCGAGCTCGCGGACGAGATGGCCCTTGCCCGTGCCGCCGATGGCCGGGTTGCAGGGCATGTTGCCCACGGCGTCCAGATTGATCGTGAACACGACGGCCTGCAGCCCCAGCCGCGCGGCCGCGAGACCGGCTTCGATCCCGGCATGGCCCGCGCCGATGACGGCAATGTCATAATTTCCTGCAAAATAGCTCATTTACGCTCATCTTTCTTTCAAATCACAGCGGTGACTGCTTGATCTTTGCATAGCGGCGGGGATAGGCCGGGGGCGTCGGGTGCTCCTTGCGGATGACGATGACGCAGCGCGGCGCGCCGTCGATGTCGTAGGTCTCCGTTTTTTCCACGCGGCCGCCCAGCCTTGCGATGCCGCGCTTCGCCTCCTCCAGCTCCTCGGCCGCAGCGGCGGCCTTCATGGCAAGGAAGTATCCGCCCGGCTTCACGAACGGCAGGCACAGCTCCGCCAGAATGTTCAGCCGTGCCACCGCGCGGGACGTCGCGATGTCATATTGCTCGCGCGCCCTGGCGGCATAGTCCTCCGCGCGGGAGCAGACGCACTGCGCCGGGACGCCCATGTCCCGCAGTGTCGCCTCCAGCCACGTCACGCGCTTGCCGAGGCTGTCGAGCAGCGTCAGGTCGAGGCTCGGCTCGCCGAGCTTCAGCGGCACGCCGGGGAAGCCCGCCCCGCAGCCGACGTCGATGACGCGCTTGCCTGAAAACGGCACGATGCGCAGCAGCGCGAGGCAGTCGGCAAAGTGCAGCTTCGCCACGGCCTGCGGCTCCGTGATGGCCGTCAGATTCATGACGCGGTTCTGCTCGAGCAGGCGCGCGCCGAAGTCGCACAGCTGCTCCGCCTGCGCCGCCGTCAGCGGCACACCGAGCGCTGCGCAGGAATCCAACAGGGTTTGCAGCATATTACGATACCTCCCGGTAAACCTGAATAACAATGCCTAGGTCGCAAAACGTTGCCCGGCCGGGGACCTGCAGCACGCGCACGGCGTCATACACCATGCCAAGCGCCGCGACGGTGCAGCCGGCGCTTGCCATCGCCACGGGCCAGAACCACACGAGCGGCACGCGCGCCAGCGCGAACCACAGCGCCGCGCCTACGAGCACGGGCGGGAGCAGCCGCACGGCAAGCACGGCGGCGCGGCTCAGCTCCGCCTTCGAGCCGACGCACGGGCGCAGGGAAAACACGGAGCAGAACGGAGCCGTCCGGCCGAACAGGGCCAGCAGCGGCCACGGCAGCAGATAGAGCACCCACTGCGCCGCGAGCGACACGGCGATGCTCTCCCCAATGGCGAGCAGCCACCTGCGCTGCCCGCCCTCGACGATCGGCTCCATCGCGGCAAGGCCGCGCCATTTCCAGAGCGCGGCAAACAGGCCGATGACCGCGAGCGCGGAGAGCACCCGCAGGACGCGCCGGTGCCCGCGCTCCATGGAGAGGGAAATTTCCTCGATCTTTTCTTTCATATTCGCTCACTTCCCGACACAGAATCGCTCAAAGATGCGATTTGTGATATCCTCGCGGACCGTCCGGCCCGTGACCTCACCGAGGGCAGCCATGGCTTCCTCCACGTCCGTCAGAACGGCGTCCGGCGTGACGCCGAGGCCGAGGCCCGTTTTCGCCCGTGCGATGGCGCGGGAGGCGCGGTCGAGCGCGCCGAACTGGCGCGGATTGGTCAGGAGGGAGCCGTCACAGGCGTTTTCGCCGAGGAACCAGCCCTCGAGCAGGGCGGGCAGGGCGTCCAGCCCCGCGCCCGTGCGGGCCGAGACGGTCAGAACGGTGTCAAACGGCAGCTCGTCCGGCGAGACGGCGGCGGGCAGGTCTGATTTGTTGCACAGGGCCAGACTGCGCGGGGCGCATTTGGCCGCTTCGATGGCACGGCGGTCCTCGTCCGTCAGGGGCAGCGAGGCGTCGCAGACGAACAGGGCCAGCTCCGCTTCGCGCGCGGCCTGCTCCGAGCGGGCCACGCCGAGGGCCTCGATGGCGTCCCCGGCCTCGCGGATGCCGGCCGTGTCTGTCAGGCGCAGCAGCACGCGGCCGACGCGCACCGGCTCCTCGACGGTGTCGCGCGTTGTTCCGGCGATGTCCGTGACGATGACGCGGTCATAGCCCGCCAGCCGGTTCAGCAGCGACGATTTTCCCGCATTCGGCTTGCCGAGCAGCACGGCGCGCACGCCCTGCCGCAGGTGGCGGCCCTTTTCGTAGGTCGCAAGCAGCTCTTGCAGCGCCGCGCCCGCGCGGTCCAGCGCTCCGCTCAGCTCCGCCGCGCCGAAGTCCTCGATGTCCTCGTCCGGATAGTCGAGCACGGCGTGGAAATGGCTGCACAGGTCCGTCAGCCCGTCATAGACCGGCTCGATGGCGCGCTTGAGCGCCCCGCCGAGCTGCCCTGCGGCGTTCGCGGCGGCGTCTGCCGTTTCGGCGTCAATGAGGTCGACGACGGCCTCGGCCTGCGTCAGGTCGAGCTTGCCGGTCAGGAAGGCCCGGCGCGTGAATTCGCCGGGGCCCGCCTGCCGCGCCCCGGCGGCCAGCAGCGCCTCCAGCCCGGCGGCCAGCATGGCGGGCGAGCCATGGCACTGCAGCTCAACGGTCTCCTCGCCGGTGTAGCTGTGCGGCGCGCGGCACACGACGCCGAGGCACTCGTCAATGACGCGCCCCTGCCGGTCGTGCAGCAGGCCGAGGACGAGACGGCGGTCCGGCGCGTCCGCAAAGGGCTGCTTCGGGGTGAAAACGCGGCCCGTCAGCGCGGCGCAGCCGGGCCCGGACAGGCGGAGAATGCCGATGGCGCAGGGCGCGCGCCCTGTTGCGATGGCAGCAATGATGTCAGACATGATGTGATCCTTTCGAAAAATGCGGCGCTTCGCGCCTTGCCATGACACGGAAGGGAGGCGCTTGCTAGCTTGTCATTGCGAGCCTTGCGGAGCAAGGCGTGGCAATCTCGCGGTACGCACTCAGAACACAGGGAAGCCTTCGGCGAAATCGTAAGTGCCTGCTTGAGATTCCCACGTCGCTTCGCTCCTCGGAATGACAAGTCGGAGGTGCGTGCCATTTTAGCGATGGCCTGAACCTATCGGCAGCGCCTGCAATGCCCTCTCAGTCACCTTCGGTGACAGCTCTCCCAAAGGGAGAGCCAAGGGCGCTTCGCGCCTTGCCATGACACGGGAGGGAGGCGCTTGCAGGTTTGTCCCTGCGTCCCTCCGGATGCAGCAGGCCCCCGAGCTTGTCATTGCGAGCCTTGCAGAGCAAGGCGTGGCAATCTCGCGGTACGCACTCAGAACACAGGGAAGCCTTCGGCGAAATTGCAGGTGCCTGCTTGAGATTCCCACGTCGCTTCGCTCCTCGGAATGACAAGTCGGAGGTGCGTGCCATTTTAGCGATGGCCTGAACCTATCGGCAGCGCCTGCAATGCCCTCTCAGTCACCTTCGGTGACAGCTCTCCCAAAGGGAGAGCCAAGGGCGCTTCGCTCCTCGCAATGACAATTCGGGAGCGGTTACCATTTTAACGGAGGCCTGTTTCGCTCGGCAGTGCGCAGCCGGGCCCGGCTGTCCCCGCCCCTACAGCGCGCTATCGATGTCCGCGCAAAAATTTATAAATTACAGCGCTTCCTTAAAATATGCCGCAAGCTCCTGCATCCGGTTCTCGTCAAACGGCGAGGTCAGGTTCCCGTCCTGCAGCATGGCGAGGAACGTCGACTCCGGCGCGGCATACAGCAGGTCGCTGAAGGCGGCCAGCCCCGCGCCGGGCGTCTCCTGCTCCAGCTGGTAAATTTGAAGGGCAGCGTCGTTCGAGACGCAGTAGCTGATGACATAATACGGCGCGGAGAAAAAGTGCTGCACGTCGATCCAGCTGCGCGCGGCCTGTTCCGCCGACGCCTCGTCAAACAGGCCGAAGTCCACGCAGCATTCCGCAAACAGCTCATTGAGCTTCCCGACCGTCAGCTCACTGTCCGGCAGGGCATAGGCCTTGCACTCAAAGGCATAGTAGCACGCCTGCGTGAGGAAGGTCTCGAGCGAGTCATAGAGCTTGTACTGCCGCAGCTCTGCCGCGCGGGCGAAGCCCAGCGACGTGCTGCCGAGCGTCAGATATTCCAGCGCCTGCGAGAAGACCTCGGAGCAGTCGATGGAAAACGTCTGGTTGCAGTTCACATAGCCGTCGACAAAGTGGCCGAACTCGTGCGCGGCCGTCAGCAGGTCCGCCAGCGTCCCCTCGGGCGAGATATAGATGTAGGGCATCTCGTAGGACTCAAGGTACGTTGTGTACGAGCCGGGCATTTTATTCGCGGAGCTTGTGATGTCATAAAGCGAATAGGCGTCGAGGAAGCCCATGGCCGTCTGCACCTCGCCGCCGAGTGTGTCGGCCGCCTCATGCAGGTGCTGCATCGTCTCGTCGGCGGAAAGGGCGGAAAGCTGCATCGGCTCGGCCGCCTCCGTGTAGACGGGGGCCAGCTCCGTGCGCACGCGCTCGACATAGCGCTCGGCCTGCGCCGGGGTGTAGTCGCGGTAATAGAGCACGTCATAGGCATAGTCGGCGTAGCTGCCGTAGCCCAGCCGCCCGGCAAGCTCGCGGCGCGTCTGGATGAGCTTGATGTAAATTTCGCCCGCCTGCGCGCCGTAGGCGTCGTAATACGCACCGAGGACCTCGTAATAGAGGTCGGCCGTCACGGCGTTTTCCAGCAGCTCCGAGACGGAGCGTGTGCTGCCGTTCCACTCGATCGACGGGTCATTCTGCAGGGCGACATACTGCGCCTGCAGTTCGGATTCCTGCTGCAGGAGGGCGACGGTCCGGGCATCGGAATACACGCCGTCCGAGTCGTAGGACGCAAAGAAGTCCTCGCCGAAATACTGCTCCTCGAGCGCGCTGCGCAGGCTGCTTTTGGCCATGGTCGTGTAGCAGTCCTCCATGGCCTTTTCCACGCGCGTCGTCTGGTCCGTGCACCAGGTGTACTCCGCCTCGTAGTAGCTGTCGCTCAGGTCGCGGGTGTAGCGCAGGTAGGCAAGCTCGCCCATGGTGTTGAAGAGCACATAGTCGTCATAGGCCGCGTCGAACTGATTGATGATGTCGGCCGCAGCGGCCTTGCCGCCGGTCGCGGATGCGCCGATGGACTTGAGCGTGCTGCAAAGGCCGTCGACGTCCGGACGGACGTATTCGATGTCCGGCTCGGCCGTGTATTTCACGCGGGGCTGATACGGCCGCTGGAACTCGCGGTACGAGATCGCGCCGTCCGAATAATCCGGGCGGGTATATTCGCCGCGCGCGGCGGAATAGAGGTCAAACAGGGGGCTGCAGCCCGTCAGCAGCAGCGACAGGGCCAGCAGCAGAGCAAAGCAGCGCTTTTTCATGCGTCGCCTCCTTCCCGGATGCGGCGGGCAATGGCCAGCAGCTCCGGATGATTCACGGCGTTGCCCATGGCGACGGAGCCGCGCTGCGTCAGGGCCAGCGGGCTGCCGTTGAGCTGGGTGGCGATGCCGCCCGCCTCCGTGACGATCAGACCGCCCGCGGCATAGTCCCACGGGCACAGTCTGCACTCAAAAAACAGGTCCGCCCGGCCCGCGGCCACATAGCAGCAATCCAGCGCGGCCGAGCCGCCGCGGCGGAAATCGAGGCAGTTCGGCAGGAGCGCTTCGACGAAGCGGAGCGTCTCGGGGATGGTCTCGCGGTAATAGATGGCGCTGCCGAAGAGCACGAGGCTGTCGTGGACGGCGTGCTGCGTGACATGCAGGCGCTGGCCGTTGAGCCACGCGCCCTTGCCGCGCTGGGCGGAGAACATCTCGTCGTAATAGGGATTGTAGACCACGGCGTGCGTCACGACGCCGTCGACCGCCAGCGCGACGGAGATGGAGCTGTGGTGCAGGCCGCGGATAAAGTTCATCGTGCCGTCGATGGGGTCGACGATGAACAGCTGGCGCTTGCCCGCGATGTCATGCGTCGCGTCCTCCTCCCCGAGGAAGCCCGCCTCCGGCAGCAGCGTCAGCAGGCGGCTGCGCAGGAATTCCTGCACCATGGGGTCATACAGCGTGACGAGGTCGACATGCGAGGATTTTTCGCGGATGCCCATGGCGGCATCCTGCGCCGAACGGACCGTCGTGCCCGCCGAGCGGACGATGTCCTTCAAACGTTCCAGAAGATGGATGTCCATAGTTTTTTCGCTCCTGATCCAGCCGCCGCAGCGGCACATTTTTTAACTAGTTTATCATACCATATTTCCCGGGAAAAGGGAAGAATCGGGAAGAAAAGAGTTTGCGGTGCGATTTCGCCGCCCGGACATGCAGTGTTGTCAATGCCGACATTTGCAGCCTCTCCGGTCACCTGCCCGCCCTCTGCCCCGAGGAAAACCGTTCTGAGATTGCAATATCGTTCCTCGTAATAAGGAAATAACACCGCGATCGGATCGCGGTGTTATTTTTATAAACCATTATTCCAGCAGTGAAAAGCCCAGGATCACGACGCCGAGAATGACGAGAATAACGCCCGTGGCACGGTTGAGTGTTTTGGCGCTGGCACGGTTGGCGATGCGTGCAGCCAGCTGGGCAAAGCCGAACGTAAAGATGATGCACAGGAAAAACGGCAGCCACTGCGGCGCGCCGCCGATGGCGAAGTGCGAAACGGAGCCGGTCAGGGCCGTGAACGTCATGATGAACACGCTTGTGCCGACGGCGGTCTTGAGCTCATAGCCCATGACGCCCGTGAGCAGCAGGAGCATCATCATGCCGCCGCCCGCACCGATAAAGCCGCAGATAAAGCCGACGATCGCGCCGCAGACAATGGACTTGATGATACGCGTGCGCTTCGGGATCTGCTGCATGTCCTCCTTTGTGGTCATCACCGGGCGGACGATGAACTTGATGCCGAGCAGCAGCGTCATGAACACGGAGAAATTGCCCATTGCAACGGATGGCACGAGGCTCGAGACAAGGCTTCCGACAACGGTGAATGCCAGCACCGTGATCATCATGATGAGGCCGTTGCGGATGTCCAGATTCCTGTTGCGGCCGTAGGTATAGGCCGAGACGGCGCTTGCCAGCACATCGGATGCCAGTGCGATGCCGACGGCCGTGTACGGCTCGATATGCAGAAATGTGACGAGCATGGGGGTGATGACGGCAGCGGCACTCATTCCGGCAAAGCCCGTGCCGAGGCCGGCCCCCGCACCTGCGAACAGGCAGACGACGATGGTCAGGAGGAGCTGCATCGAATCACCCCTTCTTTGTCATTTCGACCGTTCTGCGGTAGGCGGCCGTGACGGCATTCTGCACGGTATAGGAAAATCCGCCCTGCTCGAGTGCCAGTACGCCCTCGATGGTCGTTCCGGCCGGGCTGCACACGCGCATTTTCAGCACGTCCGGCGCTTCTCCACCCTGCAGGAGCATCTCCGCCGCGCCGAGCATGGTCTGCGCCGCCAGACGGCAGGCGTCCGGGTACGACAGGCCCGCGCGCACGCCGCCGAGGGCCAGCGCATCGGCAAACTGGAAGCAGAACGCAGGTCCGCAGCCCGAGATGGCGCTTGCAGCGTCGATCTTTTCCTCCGGCAGGGGCAGCAGCAGCCCGGCCTGTGCCAAAACAGCGCGGAAGGCGTTCAGCTGTGCGTCCGTCACGTTCTGCGCGGCATAGAGGATCGTGCCCGCGCCGACGGCGGCGGGCGTGTTCGGCATGATGCGGATGAGCGGCAGTCCCCCGCCGAGCATGGCGTCCAGCTCCCGGAGCGTCACGGCCGTGGCCATGCTGACGACGACGGGTGCATTCCCCTTCCGCGCCTGCAGCACGGGAGCCAGCTCTCCTGCCAGACCCGGCAGGCCCTGCGGCTTCACGCCGAGAAACAGCAGCTCGGCCGTTTCCGCAGCCTCCGCGTTCGGGCAGACTGTCCCGCCCAGCTCCTGCGCCAGCGCCTCGGCCTTGGCCGGGGTGCGGTTGGCAAGCAGCAGCGTGTGGCCGCCCTTCGCTGCGGCCCGCGCCAGCGCGCCGCCCATATTTCCGGTTCCGATGAATCCGATCTTCATGCGCTTACCTCCTGATCTGACCGTTTCCGGTGATAACATACTGATAGGTCGTCAGCTCGTTCAGGCCGATCGGCCCGCGCGCGTGGAGCTTCTGCGTGGAGATGCCCATCTCGCAGCCGAGGCCGAATTCGCCGCCGTCCGTGAAGCGCGTCGAGGCGTTGACATAGACGGCCGCGCTGTCCACTCCCGCCGTGAAGCGGGCGGCGCTTTCCTCGCTTTGCGTGACGATGGCCTCGCTGTGGTGCGTGGAATGCTGCGCAATATGGCGGATGGCCCCCTCCACGTCGTCTACGACGCCGACGGCCAGCACATAGTCCAGGAATTCCGTGTCGAACTCCGGGTCCGGCGCGATGCCGAGGATGGCTGCGGCTTCTTCGTCGCAGCGCAGGCGGACGGGGTGCTTCGCTTCGGGGCCGCACAGGCGCTTTTGCAGCATGGGCAGGAGCTTCGGCGCGATGGCGCGGTGGACGAGCAGGACCTCGGCCGCGTTGCAGACGGACGGGCGGCTCGTTTTTGCGTTTTCCATGATATCGAGCGCCATATCGAGATCGGCGCTCTCGTCAACATAGACATGGCAGATGCCCGTGCCGGTCTGGATGCACGGCACGATCGCGTGCTCGACGCACGCGCGGATGAGGCCCGCCCCGCCGCGCGGGATGAGCAGGTCAACATAGCCCGTGGCTGTCATGAGAGCGGCGGCCCCTGCGTGTGACGTGTCCTCCACAAGGTTCACGAGATCCGGCGTCAGACCGGTCCGCTCCAGCCCGCGGCGCAGCGCTGCCGTGATGGCGGCGGCGGAGCGGTAGGCCTCGCGCCCGGAGCGCAGCACGCAGACGTTGCCGGACTTCAGCGCGAGCGCGGCGGCGTCCGACGTGACGTTCGGGCGGCTCTCATAGATGATGGCGATGACGCCCATCGGCACGCTGCGCTTGCAGATGCGAAGGCCGTCCGGGCGGACGAATTCGTCCAGCGTCCGGCCGACCGGGTCCGGCAGGGCAGCAACGGCCTCGATGCCGGCTGCCATGCCCTCGAGCCGTGCCTCGTTCAGCGTGAGGCGGTCGAGCATAACGTCCGGGACTTTGCCGCGCGCAGCCTCGAGATCGGCGGCGTTTTCCGCCAGAATGGCCGGGGCCTCCGCGCGCAGCTCCTGCGCCATGGCGGCAAGGGCGCGGTTTTTCGCCGCGGTATCGCGCAGCGCCGGGCAGGCCGCCGCGGCCTTTGCGCGCTTCAGAATGACCTCTGTCGGGGTGAATTCCATCATGCAAGCACCTCCTGTGCCAGAAATTTTGTGCCGACGGGCTTGCCGTCCATCAGATCGTAGAGCGCAGCGGGCTGCGCGCCGTTGGCAATGACCATGGGCACACCGGCCTCCGTTGCGATGTGTGCGGCGTGGAGTTTCGTCTGCATGCCGCCCGTGCCGAATTTGCTGCCCGCGCCGCAGGCCAGCCGCTCGATCTCCGGCGTGAGCCTCTCGACGACGGGGATGAGCTTCGCTGCGGGATCGCTGTGCGGATCGGCTGTGAACAGACCGTCGATGTCCGAAAACAGGATGAGGAGGTCTGCCCGGATCGTCCGAGCGACGATGGCGGCCAGCGTGTCGTTGTCACCGATGCCCAGCTCCTGCGTGGCGACGGTGTCATTCTCGTTGATGATGGGCAGCGTGCGCAGCTGCAGCAGCCGCGCAAGCGTGTTGTGGAAGTTTTTTGCGCGCTCCGGCGTCTCGATGTCGTCCGCTGTGATGAGCAGCTGCGCCACGACGTGGTGGTACTGCGAGTAGAGCTTATCATAAATGTACATCAGCTCGCACTGGCCGACGGCCGCAGCCGCCTGCTTGCCGGGAATATCCTTCGGCCGCTCGGCCAGCGACAGCTTGCCGACACCCATGGCGACGGCGCCGGACGATACCAGCACCAGCTCATGCCCTGCATTTTTGAGATCGCTGCAGACCTTGCACAGCTCCTCCACGCGGCGAATGTTCAGATTCCCCGTCGGGTGCGTGAGCGTGGACGTCCCCAGCTTGAGTACAATTCGCATGGTTCAAGGCTCCTAACTTTTTTGCTTTAGCTTGTTAACACCTGCGTATCATAGCACGCTGAGGCCGGAATTGCAAGCGCTGCCGGATTTTTTGATGAGCTGCGGCAAAAAACCGCTTCACAGCCTCTGTGTTTCACGTGAAACACAGATCACCGCATGAAACCATACTATTATAAATAGTACACTTGCAGTACCCGGCAGCATTGTGGGAAAGCAATCGGCGAAATCGCAGCTGCCTGCCCGAGATTGCACCCCAAGGGCACTTCCTCGCGCTTCGCGCTCAGGGCGCCACGTCGGCCTGCGGCCTCCTCGCAATGACAAGCCTGCCACCCTGCATCTCCACTCTCCACCCCACTACGTTTTACGCTTTTCACCACATTCCTCTTTCCAAATGTTTCACGTGAAACAGGAATTTTTTACAGAAGGCTCCTGCACGGTTGCAATCTTCCCCTGCATGTGCTAGAATAGCACAGTATCGACAACCAAAGGAGGTGGCAGCTTGGCGCAGATCATCGCGATCGTCAATCAGAAGGGCGGCGTGGGAAAAACGACCACTGCCGTAAACCTGACGGCGGCGCTGGCCGCGACCGGCGCGCGGGTGCTGCTGTGTGACTTCGATCCGCAGGCCAACGCGACCTCCGGCCTCGGCGTGGACAAGCGCAAGGCCCCCTACGCATCCTACGACCTCATTCTCGACGGCGTCAGCGCCGAGAAGGCCGTTATCCACACGGAGTATGGCGACGTCATCCCGTCCGGCGCGGAGCTGGCCGGTGCGACCGTCGAGCTCATCGGCGTGGACAAGCGCGAATACCAGCTGAAAAACGCGCTCGAGCCGCTGCGCGCGGCCTATGACTACATCTTCATCGACTGCCCGCCCTCGCTGGAGCTGCTGACGCTCAACGCCCTCTGCGCGGCGGACAGCGTGCTCATTCCGGTGCAGTGCGAGTATTATGCCCTCGAGGGCCTGTCCGATCTGATGGGTACGCTCCGGGCCATCAAGCGGCGGCTGAACCCGAAAATTTCCGTATTCGGCGTGCTGCTGACCATGTACGACGGGAGAACAAACTTCTCCAACCAGGTGGCGCAGGAGGTGCGGCGGCACTTCCCCGGCAAGGTCTATGCCAACGCCATTCCCCGCAATGTCCGCCTCGCCGAGGCCCCGAGCCACGGCCTGCCGGTCATTGCCTATGACCGAAGCTCCCGCGGTGCGGCGGCCTATCTCGCCGTTGCCGAGGAGATCCACAGAAAGGACGGAAGCTTATGAGTGCAAAGCAGCGTGGGCTGGGCCGCGGGCTCGGCGCGCTGATCGGCGATTTTCAGGAAGAACCCGAGAGCGGCGCGGTGACGAAGCTGCCTCTGCAGAAGGTGGAGCCGAATCCGGATCAGCCCCGCCGCACGTTTGACGAGGAGGAGCTGCAGGCACTGGCGGATTCCATTGCCGCCCACGGCATCCTGCAGCCGCTGGCCGTCCGCGCAAGCGGCGGCGGATTTTATCAGATCATTGCGGGCGAGCGCCGTTGGCGCGCGGCACGGATGGCGGGCCTGAGCGAGGTCCCGGTCGTCGTGCTTGAGGCCGACGACCGCACCGTTATGGAGCTGGCCCTCGTCGAGAACCTGCAGCGGCAGGACCTCAACCCCATGGAGGAGGCCGAGGGCTATCAGCGCCTGATGAAGGAATACGGCCTGACGCAGGAGGAGGCCGCCGCGCGCGTCGGCAAGTCCCGCCCGGCCGTGGCCAACGCCCTGCGCCTGCTGCTCCTGCCGGAGGAGGTCCGTTCCCTCGTGGAGGACGGTACGATCTCGGCCGGGCACGCCCGCGCCATCCTGTCGCTCCCGGCGGCCCGCCTGCAGAAGGCGGCCGCGCAGAAGATCGTCGCCCTGCGCCTGTCCGTGCGGCAGGCCGAGGCCATGTGCAAGCGGATGCTGCAGGAGGAGGAAAAGCCGGAGCCGAAGCCCGCTCCCCTGACGGTCGACTATGTCGCCGAGTGCGAAAAATCCCTCACGCGCCGCCTCGACCGCAAGGTCCGCATCGTCAACGGAAAGCGCAAGGGACGCTTTGAACTGGAATTTTATGGGCAGGAGGACCTGCAGCGCCTGTATGACGCCCTCCTCGCCCTCGGAAAAACGGAGGAAAAGCCCGAATGCCTGAACTGAAGCAGCCGCAGGAAGCGGCAGAAACAACAACGGAGCAGCCGCTGACCACAAAGAAAAAGCGCGCCATGCTCGAATACATGGCCATCATGTTCGCGGCGGCCTTCCTGCTCGTGGCGATCTCCCTGCTCATCAAGGTCATTGACATGAAGGGCGAGATGGAGGCGGCCAACACGGGCGCGCGCGAGAACATCGCGCTGCTGCAGAAGGATCTGGACGCCGCCCGCGCCGAGTCCGCAGAGCTGCAGACCCAGCTCGACGAGGCCAACGCCGCGTCCTCCGAGGCGGCGGACAAGCTCTCGGACGCCGAGACCCGCCTGAGCGAGGCCGAAAAGGCCCGCGAGACGCTCGAGAAAACGCTCGAGAGCGCGCAGAAGGAAAACGACACGCTCTCCCGCCGCGCGCAGGCCAATGAGCTGCTCGTCTCGGCGCAGGCCGCGCTGGAGCAGGGCGATTATGCTGCCCTCCGCAGCCATCTCGAGGCGCTCGGGGCCTATGCCGACGCCCTGAAGGACGACGGCGCCGCGCTCTATGAGACCCTGCGATCCTATATCGACTGATTTAGAAAAGCTTTGATTAAAAACTTAGGGAAGCTCTGATTCAATCAGCAAGAGCGGATGGCGAGAGAGTTTTTTGGCAAGGCGAGGTATGGAAAACGCAGGAATACTTTGTGTATTTCAAGTTTTTCATACCGATGGATTGACGAAAAAGATCCGGCATCCGCCGCAGATGATTGATTCAGAGCTTCCGTAGAACTGATTTATTGAGGTGACTGAATATGCTGGATATCAAACGAATCAAGGACGATCCCGAGGCGGTCAAGGCCGGTCTGCGGGCCAAGGAGGTCGACTGCGACGCTGCCGTCGACCGCATTCTGGAGCTGGACGCTCAGCGCCGCGCCCTCATCCTCTCAACGGAGACGGATAAGGCCGAGCAGAACCGCGTCTCGAAGGAAATTCCGAAGCGCAAGAAGGCGGGCGAGGATGTTGCGCCGATCTTCGAGCGCATGGCCGAGCTGAAGGCCCAGATCGCCCAGAACGACCAGAAGCTGACGGACGTCGAGGCGGAGTACCGCACGCTGATGCTGTCCCTGCCGAACCTGCCGGACCCCGACCTCAAGCCGGGCGGCAAGGAGAACAATGAGCCGCTGCGCTACTACGGCGAGCCGCATCACTTCGACTTCGAGCCGAAGCACCATGTGGACCTGTGCACGGACCTCGGCCTCATCGACTATGAGCGCGGCACGCGTCTGGCGGGCTCCGGCTTCTGGATCTACCGCGGCATGGGCGCGCGCCTCGAGTGGGCCCTGCTCAACTACTTCATCGACGAGCACCTGAAGGACGGCTACGAGATGGTCGGCCTTCCCCTGATGCTCGAGTATCAGTGCGGCGAAACCGCGGGACAGTTCCCGAAGTTCGCCGACGAGGTCTATAAGATCGAGAATCCGACGGATGACCGCATGCACTTCATGCTCCCGACGGCCGAGACGGCCCTCGCCTCCCTGCACCGCGGTGAGATTCTCGCCGAGAGCGACCTGCCGCACAAGCTGTTCGCCTACACGCCGTGCTTCCGCCGCGAGGCAGGCTCCCACCGCGCCGATGAGCGCGGCATGGTCCGCGGTCACCAGTTCAACAAGATCGAGATGTTCCAGTACACCCTGCCCGAGAAGTCCGACGAGGCCTTCGAGGAGCTGGTCGGCAAGGCCGAGCGCCTGGTCAAGGGCCTGGGCTTCCACTTCCGCACCGTCAAGCTTGCCGCGGGCGATTGCTCGGCCTCCATGGCGCGGACGTATGACATTGAAATTCAGATCCCGTCCATGAACGGCTATAAGGAGGTCTCCTCCGTTTCGAACGCGCGCGACTATCAGGCGCGCCGCGGCAACATCCGCTTCCGCCGCGAGGCCACGGGCAAGACGGAATTCGTCCACACCCTCAACGGCTCCGGTCTGGCCACGTCCCGCATCTTCCCCGCCATGGTCGAGCAGAACCAGCGTGCCGACGGCTCCGTCGTTGTGCCGGAGGTCCTGCGCAAGTACCTCGGCGGTCTGGAAGTACTCGAAAAGAAGAACTTCTGAGAAGGAGAGAGGGTACTATGGGGAAGAAAAAGAGCGGATTTCTGAAGGAATTTAAGGAATTTGCCATGAAGGGCAATATGCTCGACCTTGCAGTCGGCGTCATCGTCGGCGGTGCATTCAAGACGGTCGTCGATGCCCTGACGAATAGCGTCATCATGCCGGTCGTGTCCATGTTCCTCGGCGGCCTCAGCTTTGAGGAGTGGAAGATCCGGCTGCCGCAGTTCTTCGGCGAAAAGCTGGATGAAAACGGAGAGGTCATCGTAAACTACCTGCGTTTCGGCGACTTCCTGTCCGCGTTCATCAACTTCGTCATCATGGCTTTTGTCGTGTTCCTGATCGTCAAGACCGTCAATCGCCTGCGTGAGGCCGGGGAAAAGCACCGCAAGAAGGAGGCAGAGGCCCCTGCCGCGCCTCCCGAGCCGACGAAGGAGGAGCAGCTGCTCACGGAGATCCGCGACCTGCTCAAAAAGTGAGCCGAAGGGAGCGCCCGATATGAAGCGAATCTGCATCCTCTGCCTGCTGGCTGCCCTCCTGCTCGGCGCCTGCGGCCTGGCCGACGCGCCCTATATGGAGCCGGTCCGCACCTACTCTGCCGCCCTGCAGGACGGCGATTTCACCCGCCTGCAGGAGGCCATCCCCCCCGCCGTGCTCAATGCGGACGGCTTCGATGCCGGTGAGCTGGCCAATGTGCGCGATTCGTTCGCCAAGGGCAGCAGCAACGACTATGACATCACGCCAAAGGAGCTGGACAGCCGCCGCATCCCCGAGAGCGGATGCCGCGTGCTCGAGGATTATTTCCGCCAGCAGTATGACTGGACCATGACCGTCGACGAGGCACGGCTCGTCAAATTCCGCGTTTCGTTCACGGGCGAGCTGGATGGCCAGCTCAATGTCCGCGCCGTGTGCTACCAAACCGGCGGGCACTGGTACCTTGACCTCAGCGCCGTGAATCTGAACCTGTTCAGTTGAATGCAAAAAAGCGAGGAGCTGCGGCTCCTCGCTTTTTGCGTCTTTTGGATGAAGAGGCTTTCAGGCTTGTCATTGCGAGGCTCCGCAGGAGCCGTGGCAATCTCGCAGCACCAGCCGGAACACGGGAAAGCTTTTGGCGAATCCGTAAGTGCCTGCCATGCCCTCTCAGTCACCTTCGGTGACAGCTCTCCCAGAGGGAGAGCCAAGGTCGCTTCGCTCCCCGCAATGACACGGGAGGGAGGCGCTTGCAAATTTGTCACTATGCCCCTCCGAATGGGGTGGGTCTCCCCATCTTGTCATTGCATCCTTCCGGTTGCAGCAGGCTCCCAAGTTTGTCATTGCGAGCCTTGCGGAGCAAGGCGTGGCAATCTCGCAGTACACGCCCGGAACACGGGAAAGCTTTTGGCGAATCCGTAAGTGCCTGCCATGCCCTCTCAGTCACCTTCGGTGACAGCTCTCC
>ERZ856578.3615-NODE-3615-length-22691-cov-6.143230_pt1 | contig 22691 bp, 20 predicted proteins | sample MGYA00514384_ERZ856578 | MGnify/ENA primary metagenome ERZ856578 (study PRJEB29103, sample SAMN06111958) | human gut metagenome | biome: human gut; feature: ankylosing spondylitis patient; material: healthy_person | host: Homo sapiens | place: China:Hangzhou... | reverse complement strand
GATTTGAACCCTCGCGCCGGTTGCCCGACCTACACCCTTAGCAGGGGCGCCTCTTCAGCCTCTTGAGTATTTCTCCAATTCGCTATTTCCGTAGCGCATTGACTATTATACTAACACTTTGTGTAATTGTCAATCGTTTTTTTAATTTTTTCACTAACAATTTCTGCGATCTCGTGAGTCTTCAACATCTTGTAGTCATCATAGTATAAAGGCTCCAGATAATGTACCTGAACCGTTACCTTTTCGATAGACTTTGTATCAAATGCCTTATAAGAATCGATAATTGCAACCGGTACGATCGGACATTTTGCTTTTGTGGCACTCTTAAAGGAACCTCCCTTGAACTCACCGATCTCATTTCCATTTCTGGATCTGGTGCCTTCCGGGAAGATTAAGAAACTTTTTCCATTCTTCACATCTTCACTGACACTCTGGATCACCTTCATGGACTGACGGACATCCTCACGATCAATCGCATATGCTCCCATAATTTTAAATACTGTCCGCAGGAATCCGATCTTCATCAGTTCCTTTTTTACAACCACAGAAAAGAATATGGGAGATGTCTCTATCATTGCCAGCACATCATAAAGTCCCTGATGATTTGGAAAGAACATAAAGCTGCCTTCTGATGGAATATTTTCTACTCCATAGGCTTTGATCTCTACATTTCCACCACGATTGGCATATCCAACGATAGTTTTCAACAATGCCATTTTCTTTTCCACAGAGATACTGTTGGTATGACTTGCATACCAACAGAGTTTCAGATATAACCATGGAACAATGAATATGTTTCTACATACCATCAGAAGGATTCTCTTCATCTGATTCCACCTGCTCTTCCTGATCAGCGCGGACCTGTTCCCGCACTTTTGCAATATTAGCTACTTTAATACCATTCTCAGAATCCACATGCATCAATTTCACACCAGATGTGATTCTCTTCAATACAGAGATGCTTGCACAGTCTGTACGGATGACGATACCTTCATTGGTGATCATCATAATCTCATCATCTTCATTGACTGCTTTGGCACCAATGACTTTACCTGTCTTTTCTGTGATCTTATAGCATTTCAGACCTTTACCATTACGGTTCTGTGGATGGAACTCAGAGATCAGAGTTCTCTTTCCAAGACCATTTTCTGATACGATCAGAAGATATTCTCCCTGAATATCAAGCTGCATGGCAACCACTTCATCGCCTTCATTCAGCTTAATACCAATAACACCCATAGAGACTCTACCTGTAATACGGATATCTTTTTCATCAAAACAGATACTCATACCATTCTCAGTCACCAGGATGATCTTACGCTCACCATCTGTTACTTTTACTTCGATCAGTTCATCATCGTCACGAAGTACAATTGCCTGCAGACCTGTCTTACGGATATTGTTATAATCAGACATTGGCGTCTTCTTGATCACGCCATTCTTTGTAGCCATTACCAGATAAGCGTCATCATTCCACTCTTTGATCGGTATCACCGCACTGATCTTCTCGCCTGGCTGCAGATGTAAAAGGTTAATGATCGCAGTACCCCTTGCGGTTCTTCCTGCTTCCGGGATTTCATATGCTTTCATACGGTATACCCTTCCAAAGCTGGTGAAGAACATCAAATAATTATGGGTCGTTGACATAAAGATTTCTTCAATGAAATCTTCATCCAATGTCTGCATACCCTTGATTCCTTTTCCACCTCTGTTCTGGCTGCGGAAATTATCCGGAGTCATTCTCTTAATATATCCAAGATGTGTCATGGTAATGACTGTATCGCTGACAGGGATCAGATCCTCCATGTTGATATCAAACTCATCATAGCCAATCTTGGTCCGACGATCATCCCCATATTTATCAGAGATCAGAGTGATCTCTTCTTTGATCACACCCAGCAATTTTTTCTCATCTGCCAGGATCTCTTTCAAATATTCAATACGAGCCATCAATTCTGCATATTCTTTCTCAATCTTGTCACGTTCCAGACCTGTCAGTGCACGCAGACGCATGTCTACAATTGCCTGAGCCTGTACATCATCCAGTGCAAACTCTTCAATCAGGGAAGCCTTTGCATCCTGCACATTGGCAGATCCGCGGATGATCTCGATGACACGGTCGATATTATCAAGAGCGATCAGCAAACCTTTTAAGATATGGGCACGCTCTTCCGCTTTATTTAACTCATATTTGGTTCTTCTGGTAACTACATCTTCCTGGTGTCTCAGATAATACTTTAACATATCAAGAAGATTCAGTACTCTTGGCTCATTATTTACCAGAGCCAGCATGATCACGCCAAAGGTATCCTGCAGCTGGGTATGTTTATACAACTGATTCAGAATCACGTTTGGATTCACATCTTTTCTGAGCTCAATATTGATACGCATTCCTTCACGGCTGGATTCATCCGCAATGTGAGTAATTCCATCAATTCTTTTATCTTTTACCAGCTCCGCGATCTTCTCGATCAGACGGGCTTTATTTACCATAAACGGAAGCTCTGTAACAACAATACGATTCTTACCGTTTGCCATGGATTCGATATTGGTCACAGAACGCACGCGGATCTTGCCCCGGCCGGTTCTGTATGCTTCATTGATACCGGAAGTACCAAGAATCTCCGCACCTGTCGGGAAATCCGGTCCTTTTACAATATCAAGGATTTCATCGATTGAGGTATCTCTGTCCTCTTCTACCCGGTTATCAATGATCTTCACAACAGCACCAATAACCTCACGAAGATTATGAGGCGGAATATTGGTTGCCATACCAACTGCAATACCAGACGTTCCGTTTACCAGAAGGTTTGGAAATCTGGACGGCAATACAGACGGTTCTTTCTCCGTCTCATCAAAGTTCGGTACAAAATCAACGGTATCTTTATTGATGTCTGCAAGCATCTCCATGGAAATCTTGCTCAGACGTGCCTCTGTATAACGCATGGCCGCCGCGCCGTCTCCATCCACAGAACCAAAGTTTCCATGACCGTCTACCAGAGGATATCTGGTGGACCAGTCCTGTGCCATATTAACAAGTGCTCCATAGATAGAGCTGTCTCCATGAGGATGATATTTACCCATGGTATCGCCGACGATACGTGCACATTTTCTGTGTGGCTTGTCAGGTCCGTTGTTCAGCTCGATCATAGAATACAGCACTCGACGCTGTACTGGCTTAAGTCCATCTCTTACATCTGGAAGAGCACGGGCCGCAATAACGCTCATGGCATAATCGATATAGGAGGTCTCCATGGTCTCCTTTAAGTCTACTTCATGAATCTTATCAAAAATATTATCTTCCATCATTTACTCCCCATATCCGTTAAATATCCAGATTCTTCACATATTTTGCGTTCGCTTCGATGAACTCCTTACGCGGTTCTACCTTATCGCCCATCAATGTGGTGAATGTCAGGTCGATCTCTGAAGATTCTTCTTCGTTCATGGTTACTTTCAGAAGAATTCGTTTTTCCGGATCCATAGTGGTCTCCCACAACTGCTCCGCATCCATCTCTCCAAGACCTTTATAACGCTGAATCTTATTATTCTGATCACGGCCGATCTCGGTAAGGATGTTATTCAATTCTTCGTCACTGTATGCATACCATACTTTTTTATTTTTCTCTACTTTGTACAGAGGTGGCTGCGCCAGGTATACATATCCCTGTTTGATCAGTTCCGGCATAAAACGATACAGGAATGTCAACAGTAATGTACTGATATGGGCACCATCCACATCGGCATCGGTCATGATAATAATCTTGTGATACCGAAGTTTACTGATATCAAAATCTTCATGAATACCAGTACCAAATGCAGTGATCATAGATTTGATCTCTTCATTTCCGTAAATACGATCCAGTCTTGCTTTTTCTACATTGAGAATCTTACCACGAAGTGGAAGGATTGCCTGCGTCATACGGTTACGCGCCGTCTTTGCAGAACCGCCTGCAGAATCTCCCTCTACGATGTAGATCTCACATTTTGACGGATCTTTGTCTGAACAGTCTGCCAGTTTTCCGGGCAGTGCAAATCCATCCAGAGCAGATTTTCTTCTGGTCAGTTCTCTTGCTTTTCTTGCTGCTTCTCTTGCACGCTGTGCCAGAATGGATTTTTCAAGAATCAGCTTAGCTACCTGTGGATTCTGCTCCAGGTAAACTGTCAGACGTTCACTGACCACTCCATCTACTGCAGCTCTTGCTTCTGTGTTTCCAAGACTGTGTTTTGTCTGACCACCGAACTGTGGCTCACTGATCTTGACACTGATGATAGCAGTCAATCCCTCACGGATATCATCACCGGACAGATTGTTCTCACTGTCTTTGAGCAGTTTATTCTTTCTTGCATAATCATTAAATGTCTTAGTAATTGCATTTTTAAAGCCGGCCAGATGGGTACCGCCTTCATGGGTATTGATGTTATTTACAAAACTATAACAATTCTCAGAATAAGAATCATTATGCTGGAATGCAACCTCCACCTGCACACCATCTCTTATCCCTTCACAATAAATAATATCGTCATACAGTGGAGTGGTGCTCTTATTCAGATACTGAACAAATTCCTGAATACCGCCCTCATAATGATAGATTTTGGAACGCACCGGATCCTCACGCTCATCTGTCAGCGTGATCTTCAGTCCCTTTGTCAAAAATGCCATCTCGCGCAGTCTGGTCTGCAGAGTCTTGAAATCATACTCTGTCACTTCAAACATGGTCTTATCAGGCAGGAAACTTACAGATGTACCAGTCTTGCTTGGCAGACAGGTTCCAACTACTTCCAGCGGATAGCACACTTTTCCTCTCTCATATCTCTGACGATAGATCTTACCTTCACTGTAAATTGTAACTTCCAGCCAGTCAGACAGTGCATTTACAACAGATGCTCCAACGCCATGAAGTCCTCCGGATACTTTGTATCCTCCACCGCCGAATTTTCCTCCCGCATGAAGAACAGTAAATACCACCTCAACTGCAGGTTTTCCAGCTTTATGGTTGATGCCTGTCGGAATTCCACGTCCATCATCTTCCACAGTGATAGAATTATCCTTGTGGATCGTGACCTGGATATGAGTGCAATATCCAGCCAGTGCCTCATCAATGGAATTATCTACGATCTCATACACCAGATGGTGCAGTCCCCGGAAGGAAGTATCATCAATATACATACCAGGTCTTTTTCTGACCGCCTCAAGTCCTTCCAATATCTGAATCTGATCTGCTCCGTATTCTGTACTCATCTATCTGCCTCCTGTTTATTTTCCACAGTTACACTTCCATCAGTTACTTTGTAGATCCGGTTAATGGAGAATCTATGATTAACAAATTCATCCAGACCGGTACATGTGATCAATGTCTGTATATTTTCAATGCTGTTCAATAAATAGTTTTGCCGTCCACTGTCAAGTTCAGACAATACATCATCCAGCAAAAGGACCGGAGTATCCCCGATCAGCCTCTTTACCAGCTCTATTTCTGAAAGTTTCAGTGATAATGCAGCTGTTCGCTGCTGCCCCTGGGAACCAAATTTACGAATATCCACGCCATTTACCACAAAAGAAATATCATCTCTGTGAGGTCCCGTGGCCGTGGTTTTGAGACGCATATCCCGCTCTCTGTTTGCAAAAAGCATCTGGGCAAATGCATCTACCGTCACGTTTGGCTCATATTTCAGCTCCATCTCTTCCTGTCCGCCGGACAACTGACTATGGATCCGATGAACGATCTCCCCCAGTTCTTCTGCAAATGTCTGTCTTCTTTGTATCAGCGCAGACCCATACTGAACCAGCTGCATGTCCAACACATCCAGCACTTCCCGATAATCCGGGTGGAGATATAGTTCTTTTAATAGCTTATTTCTCTGCAATACCACTTTGTTATAATTAGACAACTGATAAAGATAGACTTTATCAAGTTGACATAATTCTGAATCTAAAAAATGCCGCCGTTCCGCCGGGCCATTTTTTATAATACTAAGATCCTCCGGCGAAAAAAACACAAAATGAATCAATCCGAACAGTTCACTCGCTTTTCGGATCGGTACACCATCAATGGCAATGCCTTTTGTTTTATTTTTCCGCAAATGCATATCGATTTTATGAAGAATCCCTTTTTTTTCAAACACAGTACAAATGTGGGCTTCTTCTTCAGAAAAACAGATCAGTTCTCTGTCTTTTGAACTTCTATGTGAACGACTAGTGCCGCTCACATAGACTGCTTCCAGAATATTGGTCTTTCCCTGTGCGTTATCGCCATAAAAAATATTCGTATCCGGATCAAAATCCAGACTCAGTGTTCTGTAATTTCTGTAATTTTGAAGACTTATGGATTTTATGACCATAACTGCATGCAACCATTACTTTACGATTCTGATGGTCTCGCCTTCATAGGTGATCACATCACCATCATAAAGTTTCTTTCCTCTCTGATATTCCGTCTCGCCATTCACTTTGACACGTCCATCCTGGATCACAAACTTTGCATCCACGCCAGAACCTACAGAACCGGCAGCTTTCAGTGCCTGGCCAAGTTTAATATAATCTTCTCTCAATTTAATCTCTGACATATCTGTCTCCTTCTAGTTTACTGCAGTATTAAAGTTTACAGGCAGGATCAGATATACATATTTCTGCTCATCATCTTTAATGTAGCAGGGTGCTTTTGGATTCACCATATAAATAGTCACATTTTCATCATCAATGACACGAAGTGCATCGATCAGAAACTTTGGATTGAATCCGATCATAATGTCTTTTCCTGTTTTTTCAATATCAATATCTTCCTGCATAGAACCTAATTGAGACTGGATATTGATCTCCATGTTGTCATCACTGATTCTTAAAATGATCGGCTTTTTATCTCCTTCTTTTACCAGAAGAGTTGCACGGTCGATACAGCTTAGAAGTTCTTTTTTATTGATAATAAATTTAGTTTCATAATCGCTGGAAAGCATTTGATTAATTTTGAAATACTCCCCTTCGATCAGTCTGGATACAACCGTTGTTGCATCAAACTCGAACACAATATGATTTCCAGTAAAGAAGATGCGTACTTCATCTTCCGTCTCACCGGATAAAATCTTGCTGATCTCCTGCAATGATTTACCTGGAACGATTACTTTGTGATCCGGATAATCTTCTTTTAACTGTACATTACGGATAGAAATACGGTGTCCATCCAGAGATACCACTTTCAGCTCATTATTATGAACTTCAAAAAGTTCACCGGTCATCAGCTTGTTGTTCTCATTATCTGCAATAGAAAAGATGGTCTGACGGATAAGCTCTTTCAGCGTAAACTGAGAAAGGGTCAGATAATCCGTTTTCTCAATGTAAGGCAGATAGGAGAAGTCCTCTCCTGATTTTCCAGAAATATGAAAATTTGCTTTCTCACAATTAATAGAAATCTGGAAGTTCTTATCGCTTTCGATAGTAACATCATTGTCCGGTAGTTTTCTGACGATCTCAGAAAATACTTTTGCATCAATGGCAACAATTCCTTTTTCTGCAATTGTACCTTCTACTTTTGTCTCAATACCAAGTTCCATATCGTTAGCAGTAAATTTAATCTCATTAGTAGAAGCATCGATCAGAATGCATTCCAGAATCGACATTGTTGTTTTAGAAGGAACTGCCTTGGATACAATATTAACTCCCTTCAGCAGATTCGCTTTTGAACAGGTCAATTTCATGTGTATAACTCCTTTCGTGGTTGTGTCCGTTTATTTTATGGTGTAAATCAGTCTTATTAGTAATAGGGGCTGTGGATTTGTGCATAAGTCCAAAAAGCCCTATGGATAAAGCAAAAAATAAAAATGAAACCATGTGGAAATATCCCCTGAGGCATGTTTAAAAACGGATTGTTTTCAACATCCTCGAAAATGTTATAAACTTTTCCACATATTATCTACATGATATTCACATTAAAATGTTTATAATGGATATGAGTTTTTTCCTATTATATAGAAAACACGAAATCAACATATCCACACAGGTGTTTATGAGCTCAGTTTTTTGCGTATAATATCAATGTTGTTCTTTAAGCTTCCATCGTTTGCCTGAAGCTGTTTACGAACTTTACCATCTCCGTTGATGATCGTAGAGTGGTCACGGTTACCAAGCAGAATACCGATTGCTTTATATGGAGTATCTGTGATCTCACGGCAAAGGTACATCACGACCTGACGAGGTGTGACGATCTCAGCATTACGTTTACCACCAATGATATCGCTGACAGAGATGCCATAATGTTCAGCAACCACTTCAAGAATGACCTGAGGAGTCACTTCACGTTTCTGGTTCGGAGAGATAATATCTTTTAATACCTCTTCTGCCATGGAAATATTGATTTCCCTTTTTTCCAGATTGGACAGAGCAACCAGCTTGTTAAGGGCGCCTTCCAGCTCACGGATATTGGATTTGATATTTGTTGCAATATAACGGATGACTTCATCATCAATATTGTAGCCGTCCAGCTCCTCTTTTTTACGAAGGATCGCCATTCTGGTCTCGTAATCAGGGGAGGAAATATCAGCAATGAGACCCCATTCAAATCTGGACTGGAGTCTGGCTTCCAGTGTTTCCATATCTTTTGGCGGACGGTCACTGGAGATGATGATCTGTTTATTTGCACTGTGCAGTGCATTAAATGTGTGGAAGAATTCTTCCTGAGTACTTTCTTTTCCGATAATGAACTGAACGTCATCAATCAGCAGGACATCAATATTCCGGTATTTTTCACGGAAAGCAGTCATACTGTTGTTATTTCCGTTACGAATGGAATCGATCAGTTCATTGGTAAATACTTCAGATGTCACATAGAGGACTTTCTTCGTAGGGTCCTGCTGAAGGATATAGTGGGCAACGGAATGCATCAGATGGGTCTTACCCAGTCCAACACCTCCATATAAGAACAGCGGATTATATTCTTTACCCGGAGATTCCGCAACTGCCAGTGCTGCGGCATGAGCAAACCGGTTATTGCTGCCGATGACAAAGGTGTCAAAGGTATATCTGGGATTCAGATTGGTCTTCTGTTCTTCAGCAACCTTAGGAGCGGGAGCTGCCGCTGCCTTTTTCGGTGTTTCCGGTTCTAATGGTTTTTCTTTGAGGGCCTCATCTTCTGTGATGATCCTAATTTCGTATTCCTCGCCCATGGCTTCTGCTACAGCTACATAGAGAAAGGTCTTATATTTATTTTCCACATATGTGGCTGCCTGTTCAAATGGTGCTGTGATCTTCAGTATATTGCCTTCTATACGGAACACTTTCAGGGGAAGAAGCCATGTTTTGAAAGCCACGTTCGATAATTCGTTATCGTCGCGGATCGATTCCAGGATCTTATCCCATTTTTCTTTTAAGAGCTCCAATTGCGTATCCATAATACCTTATCTCCTGCATCTATATATATTTAGCTAATCTCTCAAACTAAATAATATAATAATCCGGGGAAAATATCAATAACAAAAAAGGCTGGAAAGAGACATATCCACCATTTATCCACATTTTATCCACATTACTGTGTATAACTTTTTTTGCCTTAAAAAATGCGAAAATAGCTTGACTTACAAGGATTCTATGAGTATACTTGAAATAGTGTTTTTTAACATATGGAAGATTGGGAAAAGTAAGGAGGTGCCCGCATTATGAAAATGACATTTCAGCCCAAGAAACGTTCCAGAGCGAAAGTTCATGGTTTCAGAGCTAGAATGAGTACTCCAGGCGGAAGAAAAGTTTTAGCAGCTAGAAGATTAAAAGGAAGAAAGCAGTTATCAGCGTAGGCCGCATATTTGTGGCCTTTTCTTCTAGGCTTTTATAAGGAGAACGGATGAAATTTTCAGAGTCGCTGAAACGAAATTCTGATTTCCAGAGGGTGTACAGAGAAGGAAAGTCCTATGCAAACCGCTATCTTGTTCTGTATGTGCTTCAAAATCAGACAGAGCGCAATCGACTGGGAATATCAGTCAGCAAAAAGGTAGGCAACAGTGTTGTCCGACACAGAATGGCCCGGCTGATCCGGGAAAGCTACAGACTACAGGAAGACATGTTCAATAGTGGTTTGGACATGGTAGTCGTCACAAGAAAGAATGCAGTGAATTGTTCCTGTCAGGAGATCACCAGTGCGCTGCTTCACTTGGGAAAACTTCAAGGTATATTAAAATGAAAACGATATTAATCTATCTGATTCGATTTTATCAAAAATATTTATCACCGTTAAAAAGCACAAAATGCCCTTATTATCCAACCTGCTCACAGTACGGTCTGGAGGCAGTCCAGAAGTACGGAGCAGTCAGGGGCGGTTTATTGGCACTATGGCGGATCTTAAGATGTAATCCATTTTCCAGGGGAGGTTATGATCCGGTACCATAATTGAAGGAGGACTATTTTGACAGGTATTTTATTAACACAGAACGGTACGCCAATTATTGGGGATGTTGCGAAGCTCATGGGATGGATCATGAACGCATTATTTAATTTTCTGGATGGCGTATTTGGTATACAGAATATTGGTCTGTGTATCATCTTATTTACGATTATTATTTATCTTCTGATGCTGCCGCTTACCATCAAGCAGCAGAAATTCTCTAAATTCTCTGCAAAGATGAATCCGGAGCTGACTGCGATCAGAAAGAAGTATGAAAATAAAAAAGATGAAGCTTCTATGATGGCAATGAATGAGGAGACAAAAGCTGTTTATGCAAAATACGGCGTATCTCCGACGGGAAGCTGTGTACAGCTTTTGATTCAGATGCCGATCCTGCTTGCACTGTATCAGGTAATCATGAGAGTGCCGGCATATGTAAGTGGTGTAAAAGAAGTATTTACAGAGCTTTCTTCTCAGATCCTTGCAGCTGGCGGTTCTGATTTTATGCAGGAACTGGCAAAGAACGGTGCAATGAGTGCATATGTTGGGAAAGATTTTGCTCAGCAGAATACGATCATTGATGTATTGTATCGTCTGCAGGAGACAGGAAAAGCAACCTGGCAGATGCTGGCTGATCATTTTCCTGAGATGGATAGTCTGATCGATACTACACATGCATCCATCAATCATATGAATGATTTTATTCTGATCAATATTTCGAACTCACCGATGAATATGATCAAGGCTGGTATTTCCACTGGTGCATTTCTGATGGTACTTGGAGCAATTCTTGTACCGGTGCTTGCTGCTTTGACTCAGTGGCTCAACTTTAAGATGATGCCGCAGCAGTCTGCAGGTGATTCTAATATGGATAATACTATGAAGTCCATGAACATGATGATGCCGCTCATGTCTGCATGGTTCTGTCTGACTCTTCCTGCTGGTATGGGTCTGTACTGGATCATGGGTGCTGTTGTAAGAGGTATTCAGCAGTGGGCTATCAATAAACATCTGGATAAGCTTGATATTGACGCAATCATGAAAGCCAACATGGAAAAGAATATCCGTCTGAGAGAGAAGAATGGTCTTCCGCCTCAGAAAGTAAATGATATTGCTAAGACCAATGTGAAAGCAATTGACAAGACAAAAAAACATATGACAGAAGAAGAACGTAAAGAGGCAATGGAAGCGTCTACCAATTATTATAAGAACGCAGATAAGCCAGGAAGTCTTGCTTCTAAAGCAGCTATGGTTGCTAAATATAACGAAAAGTCAAAAAAATAGGGGGATAAATCGGTATGGAGTACAGAGAGTTTACTGGAAAAACAGTTGAAGATGCCGTTATGGAAGCAGCAATTAAGCTTGAGACTACTTCTGATAAACTTGATTATGAGATCCTTGAAAAAGGAAGCAGCGGATTTCTTGGAATCGGAAGCAAACCAGCAAAGATCAAAGCTCGCAAGCTGATGGAAACGGTTGATCGTGTGGAAGAGTTTCTGGCAGACGTATTCGCAGCAATGCAGATCGATGCAAAGATCGAGATTACTGAGAATAAAGAAGAAAATACCATGAACGTTGATCTGTCCGGTGAAGACATGGGTGTGCTGATCGGTAAGAGAGGACAGACACTGGATTCTCTTCAGTATCTTGCAAGCCTGGTTGCAAACAAGGGTGAAGAAGAATATGTTCGTGTAAAAGTGGATACTGAGAACTATCGTCAGAGAAGAAAAGATACTCTTGAGAACCTGGCAAAGAATATTGCTTCCAAAGTAAGAAGAACCGGAAGAGCAGTTGTTCTTGAGCCGATGAATCCTTACGAGAGAAGAGTGATCCACTCTGCATTACAGGCAGATCGCTATGTGGAGACTCACAGCGAAGGAGAAGAGCCGTTCCGTAAAGTGGTAGTTACCTTGAAAGACGGAGTAAAGGTTCGTGATAATCATAATAACAACCGTCGTCGATATGGCAACAGCCGTGGCGGTTCAAGAAACAGTCACTTTGAGAAAAGAACCGGAGGACGCGAATAAGCGTCCTCTTTCTTTTTCTGGAAACCAGCAGTAAAACAGAGGAGTTTTTCTATGTTATATAATGATACAATTGCTGCAATCGCTACGGGTATGACAAGTTCCGGCATTGGTATCATCAGAATCAGCGGTTCTGATGCATTTGCTGTAGCGGAGAAAATATTCAGACCTCATAAAAAAGATAAAAGACTTTCTGAACAGGAGACTTATACCATTCACTATGGAACGATTATGGATGGGAAAGAAACACTGGATGAGGTAATTGTGCTTTTGATGAAAGGACCCCATAGTTATACGGCAGAAGATACGGTGGAAATCGACTGTCATGGTGGCGTCTTTGTTATGAAAAAGATCCTGGAACTGGTCCTTAGAAATGGTGCGAGAGTTGCGGAGCCGGGAGAATTTACAAAACGGGCATTTTTAAATGGCAGAATTGATCTGTCCCAGGCAGAAGCAGTCATGGATGTGATCGAATCAAAAAATGCATATGCATTGAAGAGTTCAGTAAGTCAGTTAAGTGGTTCTGTCATGAGAAAGATCAAGGAAATAAGGGAAAAAGTCCTCTATGAGATTGCATTTATTGAATCTGCCCTGGATGATCCGGAGCATATAAGCCTGGATGGTTATCCAGAAGAGCTTGGTAAAAAGGTGGATAACTTATCTGATGAAGTTCGGAAGCTGTTGATAAATGCGGAAGATGGAAGAGTACTGCGGGAAGGAATCAAGACGGTTATCATTGGAAAGCCAAATGCCGGTAAATCTTCTCTTTTGAATGTTCTGGCCGGAGATGAGCGTGCAATCGTAACAGATATTGCTGGAACAACCAGAGATACTTTGGAAGAACAGATTCAGATCCGTGGATTAAGTCTTTGTATGGTGGATACAGCGGGCATTCGTCAGACAGAAGATGTGGTGGAAAAAATCGGTGTGGATCGAGCAAGAAAAGCAGCGGATCAGGCAGATTTAATTCTATATGTAGTTGACAGTTCCACGAATCTGGATGAAAATGATGATGAAATTATTTCCTTCCTGAAAGATCAGAATGTGGTCGTGTTATTGAACAAGACAGATCTGTCTATGGTGACTACGCCGGAAATGGTGAAAGAGAGACTGCATAAGCCGGTAGTCTGCATCTCTGCAAGAATGGAAACAGGAATTGATGAGCTTGCAGATCTGTTGGAATCCATGTTTTTATCAGGAAAAGTATCATTTAATGAGGAAGTATATCTGACCAATGCCCGTCAAAAACGCGCGATGGAAGAGGCGGGCGAAAGTCTGAAAAAAGTACAGGAGAGCATTTCCCTTGGAATGCCGGAAGATTTTTATTCCATTGATCTGATGGATGCATATGAATCATTGGGAAGTATTACCGGAGAATCCGTAGGGGAAGATCTGGTCAATGAGATCTTCAGCAAATTCTGTATGGGTAAATAAGGGAGAATCATATGCCAGTTGTAGAAGAATATGTGGATGCCGTAGTAGTAGGCGCCGGTCATGCAGGCTGCGAAGCAGCACTTGCCTGTGCAAGACTGGGTCTTGAGACGGCTATTTTTACAGTCAGTGTTGACAGTATTGCTTTGATGCCTTGTAATCCGAATATCGGAGGAAGTTCCAAGGGTCATCTGGTCCGGGAACTGGATGCTTTGGGCGGAGAGATGGGAAAAGTCATTGATAAGACCTTTATTCAGTCTAAAATGTTGAATGTTTCCAAAGGTCCTGCAGTTCATTCCCTTCGTGCACAGGCTGATAAGGCACAGTACAGCAGAACCATGCGGCAGGTTCTGGAAAATACAGATCATTTGCAGATTGTACAGGCAGAAGTGTGTGAAATTCTGGTGGAAAATGAGCATGTAACAGGTGTGAAGCTGTATTCAGGTGCTATTTATCATGCAAAAGCAGTGATCTTATGTACAGGAACTTATTTGAAAGCTCGTTGTATTTACGGAGATGTGAGTACTTATACAGGACCGAATGGACTTCAGGCAGCTAACCATCTGACTGATTCTTTGAAAAACCTTGGAATTGAAATGTTCCGCTTTAAGACCGGTACACCGGCCAGAATTGATAAACGTTCCATTGATTTTTCAAAGATGGAAGAGCAGACCGGAGATAAGAGAGTGGTTCCATTTTCCTTTACGACCGATCCTGAGTCTGTACAGATTGATCAGGTCTCCTGCTGGTTGACATATACCAATGAGAAAACGCATGAAATTATCCGTAATAATCTGGAGAGATCACCGTTGTATTCCGGAAATATTAAAGGAACTGGTCCGAGATATTGTCCGTCGATTGAGGATAAGGTAGTAAGATTTGCAGATAAAAATCGTCATCAGGTATTTATTGAGCCAGAAGGACTTTTTACGAATGAGATGTATGTGGGCGGTATGTCCAGTTCTCTTCCAGAAGATGTACAGCATGATATGTATCATTCGGTTCCAGGACTGGAGCATGCTAAAATTGTGAAAAATGCATACGCAATCGAGTATGATTGCATCAATCCAAGACAGTTGTATCCGACACTGGAGTTTAAAGCAATCAAAGGATTGTTCAGTGGTGGACAGTTTAATGGAAGCTCCGGGTATGAAGAAGCAGCAAGTCAGGGTCTTGTGGCAGGAATCAACGCAGCATTGGAAGTACTTGGCCGTGAGCAGATCGTGATCGATCGTTCTCAGGGATATATTGGTGTATTGATCGATGATCTGGTAACAAAAGATAATCATGAACCATATCGTATGATGACTTCAAGATCTGAATATCGGTTACTTCTTCGGCAGGATAATGCAGATCAGCGTCTGACACCTGTTGGATATCAGGTTGGATTGATCTCCAAAGAGCGTTATCAGAAATTACAGACGAAGGTCCGTCTGATTGATGAAGAAAAACAGCGTCTGGAAGAGACCATGGTAGGTGCATCTCCGAAAATCCAGGCATTTCTGGAATCGCATGAGAGTTCTACATTAAAAACAGCTGCTTCTCTGGCTGAAATTCTTCGCAGACCGGAGATGAAATACGAATATCTGAAAGAAATTGATGAGGAATACCCGGATCTTCCATATGAAGTGACCGAGCAGGTTGAAATTGATATTAAATATGACGGATACATCAAACGTCAGTTAAAACAGGTGGAACAGTTTAAGAAACTGGAAGAAAAACGGATTCCGGACGATATTGATTATGATCAGATCAATAGCCTTAGAATTGAAGCGGTACAGAAACTTAAATTATGTAAACCAATATCAATTGGACAGGCTTCCCGCATTTCCGGCGTATCTCCTGCAGATATCTCTGTACTGCTTGTATATCTGGAACAGAGAAAAATGCAGAATCATGGAGAATAAAGTATGGAACAGAAATTACAGTATATTGTTGATAAAATCGGTGAACTGAATATTCAGATCAACGAAAAACAGGCAGAGCAGTTCTTTCGTTACTATGAATTACTTGTGGAATGGAATGGATTTATGAATCTGACTGGTATCACTGACTTTGAAGAAGTGGTTTGTAAACATTTTGTGGATAGTCTGTCGATTATATCCACAAAAGATATGTCAACTGTGGATAACCTGATCGATATTGGAACTGGAGCTGGATTTCCCGGACTTCCGCTGAAGATTGCGTTCCCGAATGTGAAAGTAACACTTCTGGATTCCCTAAATAAGAGAATTCAGTTTCTGAATCATGTGATTGAGGAGACGGGACTTACAGATATAGAGACCATTCATGGAAGAGCAGAAGATTTTGCAAAGCCGGGACAGAAGAGAGAACAATATGATCTGTGTGTATCCCGTGCAGTAGCTAATCTGGCTTCGCTGTCGGAATATTGTCTTCCCTATGTGAAGATTGGCGGAGAATTTATCTCCTACAAGTCAGGCGAAATCGAAGAAGAATTGTCAGATGCGAAGGGAGCGGTCTTTTTACTGGGTGGAAGATTGGAAGAATACAGTACATTCATTCTTCCAGGAACTGATATACACCGTTCACTGGTAAAAATTGTGAAAGTAAATGGTTGTCCGAAGAAATATCCCAGAAAATCTGGGTTACCGACCAAATCTCCGCTTCATTAGTTGAATATGCATTGTCGAAAGAATCTATTGCATGAATATGGTATGATTTTTTGGAAAAATAAGATGCCGGACTTCTCAAAGTCCGGCATCTTTGAATTTATCATTACATGTAGATTTTCAGATAATCAAGAACCTTTTCAGGAGCTTCCAATTGTGGAAGCTCTTTTACATAGTCCAGATATTCCACTTCAACTGCAGGATTGTGGTACTGGTATTCTTTCATGTTTTTTCTTATATTTGGAAGCTCTTCACTTGCCAGAATATGTACATTATTGTTGATCTCTTTCAAAGCACGAACAATATTTACATTGGTATAGCGTCCTTTTAAGCTGGTGTAGAGATTCTTTGCATTCATGCCGCCAATGTGAGCAGCTTCGTAGTAACAATCTACCAGTGCTTCTGGAATATTTTCCTTGTCATAGAATCCATCTTCTTCAAAATAATTGTAGATTTTCTTCTTTCCGCACATCATATGGTAGATAAATGTACCGATGATTTTTAATTTCAGTATAAAAACAGCTGTTTTTGTTCTCTTAGAAGGTGCTTTTCGAAAATTACGGATGCTGTCTGGGTTGATCAGTATTAAATCTCCATATAAATCTGGCTCATTGCTGCATGCCTCCAGAACAAAAGCAGCAGATTTTCCAGTTACAACGATATTTGTCTTCTTTTTGATCACGTCACGAACAAAATCACTGACTAACTGAGTATACATGAAGCTTGTACAGATCATATCCGGGCGATCAGATAGTCCGCAACCTAATAAATCAATAGTATAGACTGTATGATTCATGGAAAGCTCTGGAATGATCTGAGACCATTCAATAGAGGAGCTGTCTTCTTTTAAATTGTGGATCAAAAGGACAGGTTTTCCTTCCCCGGTTACACTATAGCTGATATTTCCAAATCTCCAGTTGAATATTTCTTTATTTCTTGTATTTAACAGATCTTTAGATGTTGCTATTTTTCCAATTACCTTATTGATTGCAAAGAGTGATACGAGAGTTGCGCTTGCAAGACCAGTTGCAGTCAATGCAATGGTTAATTTTTTATTTTTCATGGTAAAACCTCGATTGTTTTAGTTTGATATTTTTATAGATGATACCATACGGATTGTTTTGTACTTCGTACTCCCACAATCCTGCCCAATATTCGCATATCGAGGTGCTTGCGCTCCTCTTTTATGCTCATATTTGGGCGTGGCATAAAGTTTAAGAACCACTCATGTGCAAGCACATCGTGGTTTTTAACTTTTGCCCCTGGTATCATATATTTTACCCCACTTTTGCCTTTGGGGCAACCTTTTTCCATGTTTCACGTGAAACATGTGCATGGTTCTGAATATTCAGAACCACATTCGCAAAATTGCTTCTGCGAAGCTTTTCTTTTGCTCATGTATGGCTTCTCGCCATATACATGTTTAAAAATATGCTCAATTATGCAAGCATATATCGCATATTTATAAAACATGTGCATGGTTCTGAATATTTACAAAAAATATGTTTCACGTGAAACATGTATGTGTTATACTTAGAAAGGCATCGTAGAAAATGAACGGCCACAAAGGAGAATAACATGGGAAGAGTCATATCAATCGCCAATCAGAAAGGCGGAGTGGGAAAGACAACCACAGCTATCAATCTTTCCGCATGTTTATCAGAAATTGGGCAGAAAGTGCTGACCATAGACATCGATCCTCAGGGAAATACTACTAGCGGGTTGGGAGTCGATAAACATGCAGTAGAAAACAACGTATATGCACTTCTGTTAGGTGAAAGTACCATCGAAGAGTGTATTATAGAAACTGAAATTGAAAATCAGTCATTGATTTCATCTGATGTGAACCTGGCAGGAGCGGAGATTGAACTGATCGGTATCGATGAAAAGGAATATATACTGAAAAAGGCTATCAGTAAAATCAAAGATAACTATGATTTCATAATCATTGATTGTCCGCCTTCTTTAAATATGTTGACGGTCAATGCTTTAACTGCATCGGATACGGTATTAGTGCCAATTCAGTGTGAATACTATGCTTTGGAAGGCCTGAGTCAGTTGATTCATACCATTGAACTGGTACAGGATCGCCTGAATCCGGATCTGGATATAGAGGGTGTAGTATTTACCATGTATGATGCCAGAACCAATCTGTCATTACAGGTGGTAGAAAACGTAAAAGGATATTTGCACCAGAATATCTATAAAACGATCATTCCGAGAAATGTACGTCTTGCTGAGGCTCCAAGTCATGGTCTGCCGATCAATCTCTATGATTCTAAATCTGCAGGTGCAGAAGCTTATCGAGAATTAGCACAGGAAGTACTTCATAAAGGAGAAGAAGAATGGCAGTAAAGAGAGGCGGACTTGGAAAAGGACTTGACAGTCTCATCCCAGATACCGGTAAAGTGGCAGAAAAAGAGAAAAAAGTAAAAGTTGTAGAAAAAGTGGTCGAAAAGGTAGTAGAAAAGCCAACAGAGATCAAATTAAAGATCAATGAGGTGGAACCAAACCGTAATCAGCCACGACAGAAGTTTGACGAGGAAGCATTACAGGAACTGGCAGAGTCCATACGTCAGTTTGGTGTTCTGCAGCCCCTGATCGTTCAGAAGAGAAAAGATTATTATGAAATTATTGCAGGAGAGCGTCGTTGGAGAGCTGCAAAGCTGGCTGGCTTGAAAGAAGTACCGGTTGTGATCCGTGATATGAGTGAACAGGAGATTATGGAAATCTCTTTGATCGAAAATATCCAGCGTGAGAATCTGAATCCTATTGAGGAGGCTGCTGCATATAAGAAACTTCTGGAAGAATTTGGTTTGAAGCAGGAAGAAGTGGCAGAACGAGTGGCAAAAAGCCGTACTGCAGTAACGAACTCCATGCGTCTCTTGAAACTGGATGAACGAGTACAGCAGATGGTCATTGATGGCATGCTGACTACTGGACATGCCAGAGCATTGCTTGCTATTGAAGATCCAGAAGTACAGTTTCAGACTGCAGTTCGTGTCTACAATGAGAAAATGAGTGTTCGTGATGTAGAGAAACTTGTGAAAAATCAGGACAGAAAAGCACCGGAGAAAAAACAGGAAGATCCTCAGCAGCAGGCAGTTTTTCATGATCTGGAGGAACGAATGAAACTGGCTTTAGGAACCAAAGTATCCATTAATCGTAAAGATCAGAAGAAGGGAAAGATTGAAATCGAGTACTATTCCATGGAGGATCTGGAGCGCCTGATGGATATCTTGATGAAATAAAAAGAAAAGAGGAAAAACAAACGATGAACAGTCCAATTTTATCATATTTATCATCTTACGGTATTGATCCGGCTTACATTATGATTGGTCTTCTGGTATTAATCCTTATTTTATTTATTTTATATATAAGAACCTTATGTAGAATGAAAAAATTTTACCGGGCATATGATCGATTTATGAGAGGCAAAGACATGGAATCTATGGAGGATACCATGATCAAACAGTTTGACCGACTGGAGGCTTTAGAAGCATCTGATGAGAAAAAGGAGAAACAGATCAGTGAGATTTTTGAAAATCTTCAGATCGTTTATCAGAAAACAGGTCTGGTGAAATACGATGCGTTCCGTGAGATGAGTGGAAAGCTCAGTTATGCATTGGCACTTCTGGATAAAAATAACAACGGATTTATGGTAAATTCCATGTACAGCAGAGAAGGATGCTATTCTTATGTAAAGGAAATTATCAAGGGTGAGTCCTATATCACTCTGTCTGAAGAAGAGCAGGAAGCTCTGAAGATGGCAATTGAGAGCAACGGAGACGTAGTTTCTGATAAATAAGCCTGATTTTTCAACACTTTCCCTTGAAAAATCAAAAACTCTATACTATTATAATAGGAAGTATCAGCAAAACACAGGAGGATGACATGTTAGATCTTAAATTTGTCCGTGAGAACCCGGACGTTGTAAAGCAGAATATCAAGAATAAATTCCAGGACGAAAAATTACCGTTGGTAGACGAAGTAATTGAACTGGATGCACAGAGAAGAGCAACTCAGCAGGAAGCAGATGCACTTCGCGCTGAGAAAAATAAAATTTCTAAACAGATCGGTGCGCTGATGGCGCAGGGTAAAAAAGATGAGGCAGAGGACGTTAAGAAAAAAGTAGCTGAAGACGCTGCCCGCCTGGAAGAGCTTTCTGTAAAAGAAAAAGAGCTGGATGAGAAAGTAACCAAGATCATGATGGTAATTCCGAATATCATTGATCCGAGTGTTCCGATTGGTAAAAATGATACGGAAAATGTAGAAGTGACCAAATACGGTGAGCCGGTTGTTCCAGATTTTGAGATCCCGTATCACACAGAAATCATGGAGCGTTTTAATGGAATTGATCTTGACAGCGCACGTAGAGTGGCTGGAAATGGTTTCTACTATCTGATGGGTGATATTGCAAGACTTCACTCAGCAGTTATCTCTTATGCAAGAGATTTCATGATCAATCGTGGATTTACCTACTGTGTACCGCCATTCATGATCAGAAGTAACGTTGTTACCGGCGTTATGAGTTTTGCCGAGATGGATGCCATGATGTATAAGATCGAGGGCGAGGATCTGTATCTGATCGGAACCAGTGAGCATTCCATGATCGGTAAATTCATTGACCAGATCATTCCGGAAGAGGAGCTTCCGTATACCCTGACCAGCTATTCTCCGTGCTTCCGTAAGGAGAAAGGTGCTCATGGTATTGAAGAGCGTGGTGTATACCGTATCCATCAGTTCGAAAAACAGGAAATGATCGTTGTATGTAAACCGGAAGAAAGCAAGATGTGGTTCGATAAACTGTGGCAGAACACCGTAGATCTGTTCCGTTCCATGGATATCCCGGTTCGTACTCTGGAGTGCTGCTCCGGCGATCTGGCAGATCTGAAGGTAAAATCCTTCGACGTAGAAGCATGGTCTCCGCGTCAGAAGAAATACTTCGAGGTTGGCAGCTGCTCTAATCTGGGGGATGCTCAGGCCAGAAGACTGAAGATTCGTGTAGACGGTAAAGATGGCAAATATTTTGCTCATACATTAAATAATACAGTGGTTGCTCCGCCTCGTATGCTGATCGCATTTTTGGAGAATAACCTTCAGGCAGACGGCAGTATCCGTATTCCGGAAGTACTGCGTCCGTACATGGGTGGAATGACCGAGATCAAATAGGAGGTATCCATTTGCATCGGTATTTAAGAGCAGTTGGTTTCAGCAACATTCAGAAGCGGGAGGAAGTGGAGGCTTTAGCCCGCTTCGCCTGTGAGTGTTATCAGACAGAAGAGACTGCAGTCAATGCAGAGGGAGAAGATTATTCCGAACGCCGCAAGGAATTTGCAGAACACATGGGGCTGCTGGTCCGCGGTACCTATGATGATAATGATAAATACTGGATGGACTATTGCATTCCTTATTTTACAGGGAATGTTGAACGGCTCTATGAAGACCTGGAGATCGAGAGACATGCAGAAAAAGAGTCTTATTCAGGACTTTGTGATGATATCAATCTGGGAGCGTCGCTGATCTTCTATCTGCAGAATGTGACAGAGTATTTTAATAAGAAGCGATACGGCCGTTCTGAAAAGAACGTGGCCAGAGTTGCCTTATCAGGTTTGTCTGTGGAAGGAAAAATATTATTTCCCGTCTACCAGAAAATGCCTGTTATGTCAGAGATCAAGGCAAGCCAGGAACGTAAAAAAATGCTTCAGGCAGCCAGAGATGGTGATGAAGATGCTATTGAAAATCTGACACTGGAAGACATGGATACGTATACCATGATTTCCAAACGAATTGAAAATGAAGACATTTTGTCAATTGTCATGAGTCATTTTATGCCTTGTGGAGTAGAATGTGATCAGTACAATGTCATGGGTGATATCTTGAATGTAGAACTTCGAGAAAATAACCAGACAAAGGAAAAGATCTATGTTATGACCATCGAAGCAAATGGAATTATTCTGGATGTCTGCATCAATCAGCAGGATCTGGTGGGAGAACCGGCTGTGGGTCGGCGCTTCCGCGGAATAATTTGGCTTCAGGGACTTGTGCATTTTGAAGAAAAATGGTAAGATTAAACATGGCTTTCGATGGAAGCCATGTTTTTCCGTATGAAAAAGGTCATCTATAAATGATGGCAGCCGGAGCCAAAGGGTCGAAAAAGCCCGGAAATACGGCATTTGTCTCCTTAGTTAAATGGATATAACGGGGTCCTCCTAAGGTTGCGTTACAACGGCCACCTCAAA
>ERZ856578.3613-NODE-3613-length-22705-cov-16.068809_pt1 | contig 22705 bp, 25 predicted proteins | sample MGYA00514384_ERZ856578 | MGnify/ENA primary metagenome ERZ856578 (study PRJEB29103, sample SAMN06111958) | human gut metagenome | biome: human gut; feature: ankylosing spondylitis patient; material: healthy_person | host: Homo sapiens | place: China:Hangzhou... | reverse complement strand
TCGTTCATTGAGCAGGAGGAGGGCTTTCCCTTCGCCCCGCCCGTGAACGTGGCTTGTACCCTGACCCTCAGCGTCAAATACGCGCCGAAGTACGAGGATACCGTGCAGGAGGCTCTTGCCATGCTCCGCACGGTCGGCATGGTCACAGTTTTCTAACCTTCCGGCGCCCACCTCCCGCGCCGTCCCCATAGAGCCAGCCGGGGGGCATGTACCCCGGCACAATGCCAATCCGCCCGCATCACAGCGGGCTTTCTTTTACCCAAAGGAGAAAGAGCCATGAGCAGCCCTCTCGACATGCGAACCATGAACAACGGCGGCGTGGTCGAAGCCGTCAACATCGCGCTTGCCAAGGTCGCGGACAACATCGCGGACGTGAACACGCCGCCGGACAAGCCCCGTACCGTCACCCTCAAGATCACCTTCAAGCCCGACGAGAGCCGGACGCTGATCGCATCCAAGGCGGTCGTGACGACCAACCTCCAGCCGCAGGAGCCGCAGACCATCCCGGTCGTGCTCGACAAGCTCGACGGCGCGCCCATGCTGTTCGAGTCCTTCACCGACAACCGCCCCGACCAGTACCGTTTTGACGGCACGTCCCCTACGGAACTCAGGGGCAATGGCAACGTGACCGTGAACGTCACCCCGTTCAAGAAGGCTGAGGAACATCCCATCAACCAGTAACAAAAGGAAAAAATCACATGGAAATCAACCGTATTGAAGCTGACAGGCACCTCATCGGCGTAGGCCGGGAACTCGAATCCCTTGACGGCAAGGCCAAGGCTACGCTTCCCGTTCATGTCACGGAAGACGGGTTGCGGTTCTACAAGCGTGACCCGGAAGGGGAATGGCAACGCCTCCATGACGCGGAACAGGACACGCTCACCGTGGGCACCTTGCAGGCCGTGGTGGATTACCTCAACCAGAACCCCGACGGGCTGGAACTCGACAAGCTCCTTGTCCACGTCTGCGATGTGACGACCGTGAGGGTTATGTCCGTCCCCTTCGGGGGCTGGAAACAGCGCACCACGTACATGCGGGCCGACGCCGTCATCCCTGCCCACCGTTTTGGAAGCTGGACCTCTCCCGACGAGTTCGTCCCCTATCTCCAGTCCTGCTTTGTCCCCTCGGACGATCTCGATGCGCTCATCAAGATCAGCGGCAACCTCGTGGACACCTCCGAAGTCCGCGTACAGGACGACGGCGTGTCGCAGGAAGTGTCCATCCGGCAGGGCGCGGCACGCAAGGCAGAAGTTCCCGTACCGTCCCCGGCGGTCGTCTTCCCGTTCAGCACCTTCGCGGAAGTCGCGCAGCCCGCGCACAAGGTCGTGTTCAGGCTCCAGTCTAGCCCGCTGGCCTGCAAGCTCATCGAGTGCGACGGCGGCGCGTGGAAGCTGGAAGCCATCGCCAACATCCGCACATGGTTGCTTGAAAACCTGCCTGAAGGCGTGAAGGTCATCGCGTAGCACCCCACGCCCCGCCCTCCCCCGGCGGGGCTTTTCATACCCCAAACCGTGGGCCGCGCATACGAATCACGCGGGATGATATGGAAAACTTCAAGGTTGGCGATACGGTACAGTGGGCTTCTTCCGCAAATGGCTCTTGGAAAGAAAAAAAAGGGATTGTTGAATCCGTCATACCTGCGGGCGGGAATCCTCAGATATATGCCACGAGGGTAGCTGAGAAATATGGGAGAAGCACACCTCATCTTGGCTACCCTCGGGATCATGTGTCCTATATCGTTCGCGTCCCATCAAAAACTGGTGGCGTAGGAAAGTTCTACCGACCCCATGTCGCATTACTTGAAAAGGTGGACGAATGACGCTAGACATCTTGCTATACTGGACAGGAGCAGTTTTTTGGATTGCTGTATGTTCTGCACTTGTTCTTTACCTTATATATTGTCTTGTACAGGCAATATTTTCAATATTTCGCGAGATATGGGTTTGGATTGTATACGACGATTTTGCAACGTGGTGGTCGTATAAGCAATTCAAAAAACAATACCGCTATCTTGATGAGGAATGTCCTCATTGTGGTGGAACAGGGCTTAAAGATGACGATGAAGGCGCAAAAAGAGAGCTTGAACTCTTAAAAAATTTTTGCCGAGCTCCAGAGAGAAGGATTGCCAAATACATCGAAAAGCAAAAGGCAAAGAGAAAATGACGAAATGGGAAAGGCGGCTCACGTGGGTGTGGGTCGCCTTTTTTCTGTGGACGGTCTGGATGGTGTGCAGGGGCGCGGCTGCCTGAACAACGCGCGGGGATGAGAAAATGAAAAACATCATCCGGCAGCAGTCGTTGCCGGGATACGATACAAGCGATTACATAGCCGAAAGCATAGCCTTCCTGCGGGAAAACGAACCAGAGGAAGGCTTTTTTATCGGGTTCAGCGGCGGTAAAGACTCTATCGTGTCTCTTGAGCTGTGCCGCATAGCAGGGGTCAAACATCAGGCGTTTTACTCCTGCACCCGCATCGATCCGCCGGAAGTCGTACGCTTCATCCGGATGCACTACCCCGAAGTGACGTGGTTATACTCAAAAATGACGATGTGGGAGGCCATACAAAAGAAGTCTCCTCCATTCCGTATGCGGCGTTGGTGTTGCGATGTGCTGAAAAAAGAACCGTCAGACAATCATCCCTTACGTCATCGCATAATGGGTATTCGAGCGGAAGAATCGGTGCGTCGCGCATCCCGCCCAAGAATAGACAGCTTTCGCAAGCAAACTATTTACAAGCCGATTTTTGCATGGCCCGAATGGGCCGTATGGGAATTTATTGAGAGTCGAGGATTACAATATCCATCATTATACGATGAAGGTTTTTCACGTATCGGCTGTGTCGTGTGCCCTTTCATCCTCAGTTCATCCCCCGGAGCCACACGACAACGCGATGAGTCCATGCGGAGGTGGCCGGGGATTTGGAAAGCATATGAACATGCGGTGAAACGATGGTGGACGTGTAAATCAACAACCGGAACGCGTTATAAGTCGTATCCGGGTGAAACGGCAGAGCTTTATTGGCAGGCATACTTGAGAGGATTTGAATGACCATCACCCCCGAAGAACTCGCCCGCATCCGGGCTATCGCAGAGGCAGACAAGAACGGCGCGGACGGCAAGGCGTGGGACGAGGCAATCACCCCGAATACCGTAATTGCGCTGTGCGACCGTATCGAAGAACAGCAGGACGCGCTTAATCTCGTTGACATGGCACTTTCCGCAGTTCGCAGTACCTTGGAGCGATACAAATGAGCATATCAAAAGAAGAGCGCGACCAGTGGCGCGAAAGACTGTCCTCCCCATACACATGCTTTGAGGCGGCCCATGCGGACTTCACCATCCGGCTGCTTGATGCATTGGAAGAAGTCGAGGCGGAGAAAGAAAGGCTGGAGCTGGAGGCTGATTGGCTGGCACACGGATACACTAACGCTGTTGATTTGCTTGGAATGTGCCCCCGCAATGTAGATATGTCTAAATGCCAAGATAGTTCGTGCATGGAGTGTATGCGCGAATCTGCCCGCAAAGCCGTGGAGGAAGCGAGATGAACACCACAGTACAAAAAGCCATTCACGATGGGATGAAAGCGACTGGGATCACACAAACTGAACTAGCTGTTGTCTTACGCAGCAGAGCGCGTGCTTCCGAGATTATTAATGGGAAAAGGGATCTAAGGAGGACTGAACTGCTTGTACTTTCATATCTGCTCCATATCCCGCTTGAAACGCTGATGCCTCCTCTTAGTGAAGAGGATAAGCTGCATATCGACTCGCTCATTGCTTGGGAGAGAAAACTTCAAGAGACAAGATATATAAAAAAAAGAGCTTCTAAACGGAGTAAGAAATCATGTCCGAAGAACTGACGTTGCTACCGTGCCCGGCGTGCAAAAATACCAATGTGGTCAATAGCATGTTCCAGTGTACAGAACAGGCCAAGCATATAATGACGCAACACGGGATAAATCATACAGTGATAGCCGTATGCGTCCCCGCAAACAAGCACGAACCGAAGTAGCCCCGAACAGGGGCTTTCCTTTTAGAGAGGAGAAGCATCATGCGAAGACCAATCAACCCCGTAATCCCGTACCCGCACGAGGCAATCCAGCACACCCGCTGTGTTCTGGCCCTGTCCATGATCACCGTGGCGATTTCTTTCCTCAAGCCGGAAATGCTGGCACAGCTTGGCGACCTTGGCAGACAAGTCGAGAAGGTCAACCGCTGGATCGACCGATGTGCGGACGACACGCAGAAGCGCAGGCTCTCCGCAGGCGCGAAGCGAGATCTGGATGCCCGGTTCCATATCCTTGCCGGGCATGTCGGGGACATTCAGGCGGCTGCCGGCGACGCCACCCGTTGGACACAATGGGCCACCGGAATGTGGGCCGGGCTCACCTTTCTCGAAGACGCCCGGAACACCTGCCCCGCCTACTTCCGGGGCCTTCACTGGCACAACCTGCTCAAGACGCTGACCACGCTGTGCAATGCGCTCGAAAATGTCGACCCGAAGATAGCTGAGATTGGGACGCGGGTGTACGAGCGGGCCGCGTAGGAGGAAAGGAGAAAGGATGGAAACGACAATCTCGGAAATCCGCTCAATCGTACAGCGGCGTCGGGAGTTAGAGATTGAAGACCAACGTCTCTACCAACGGTTTCTCGAACTACTCGAACTCAACCAAGGGGCTAGAAAATCATCTCGTGATACGCTATCCCCCAAAGCAGGGAAGGCGTTTTTTGCTGACGTGAAAAGGAAATCCCATGAGCGTAGCAAAGCGCGGTGACGGCAGATGGGCCGTCAAGTTCAAGGATGAGGAGGGGCGCTGGAAACAGCGCTCTTTCCGTACTGAGGAAGAGGCCCGGCAGTTCGATGCGGATTGCCAGTATGATGCGGTGGAAAACACGCGCCTGACGCTGTTGGAGGCGGTGCTGGTGTACTTAAAGAACACTGAGTACGCCGAAAAAACCATAGCAACGTACGAGTTTTTGGTCTGTGGTCATGACAGGCAAAACGGCTATCACCGGGAAGGTCCAGCAGAGTTTATTGCCGACCGTTTTGTTGACACATTGACACGTCGTGACCTCGAAAATGTGCGCGAGAGGTGCAGGAATGATGGTCTGACTATGACAAGCATCAACTCCTACGTTTCAAAACTCAAGGCCGCAATCAATTGGTGCGTCGAACAGGATTTGCTCCACGAGAATCCTTGGGGGAAATATCGGCAACTCCCAGGCGCAAAAAACAAGCCACGGACGGGAACGCTGGAAGACTTCCACAAACTCTTTCCTGTGCTCCCGCCGTGGCTTCAATGGGCAGCCCAAACCGCCATTGCCCTATGTCTGCGTCCCGGCATATCCGAACTTTTCCGTCTCGAATGGTCGGCATTCAACTGGAAGGCTAGAACCGTATGCGTCTACATGTCGAAAGTAAATACCACCAAAACAGTATTTCCGCCAGAAGCATATATGGCGGAAGCTTGGAAGCGTTTCCAATCTGACAAAGTGAAGGGTTATAAGCTTGTTTGCAGGAGCAGAAAAGACAAACCAGTATCGATAGATATGTACAGAGAGGCATGGGCCAGCGCGTGCAGAAAAGTTTGGGTGTCTATGCCCATGTATGCCCTTCGTCACATCGCAGCGTCAGAAATGCTGGCAAAAGGCGTAGACATTGCCGCCGTAGCCGCGCAACTGGGACACAAAAACATTACGACGACAGGGGCCTTCTATACTCATGCGCTGGCATCATCACAGCGACGCGCAGCAGAGGCTATCCCCACCTGCACCAATTTGGTGCAGATTGGTGCGGAAAAATAGATATGAATAAAGTTATTATAGCTAGTTAAAGCAAAGTCCTTGCTTCTTTTAAGGAAGCGGCATATCTTTCGGGGCAGAATCCGTACCGTCAGCGCCGCGCGGCGCGCTCCGGGCCGACCGGAAAGGCCCCCAAGCGTTCCCGCCGCGCTCTTTCTTACGCAACAAACGTTCCCGCGATCCGTTTTCGCGTATCCTGCGAGGGAGTTCATGGCACTTTTGAGTTTACAGGGCGTCACGCTCAATCTGGGCGGCAAGACGCTTCTCGATACCGCCGACCTGCATGTGGAGCAGGGTGAGCGGGTTTGTCTCGTCGGGCGCAACGGCGTCGGCAAGTCGTCCCTGATGGCCCTGCTGTCCGGCGACCTCACGCCCGACGGCGGCACCATCGTCCGCACGCCGGGCGTCACGTTCGGACATATGCCGCAGGCCGTGCCCGATCATTGGAGCGGCCCGGTCTTCGGCGTGGTGGCCTCAGGGCTCGGCAAGGAAGGCGAAGCGCTGGCCGCCGCCCATCTCATTGCCACGGGCCGCGAGGATCAGCTCTCCGCCGCCAAACTGGCGCTGGCCCGCGACCTCCTCCAGAGCGGGGAAGGCTGGGAACGCCACGGCGACATCCTTGAGGCGATCAACCAGCTCGGGCTCGATCCCGAGGCGGACTTCGCCACACTTTCCGGAGGGAACAAGCGCCGCGTGGCGCTGGCCCGCGCCCTCGTCGCCTCCGAAAACCTGCTGCTCGACGAGCCCACCAACCATCTGGACATCAAGACCATCGCGTGGCTGGAAGATTTCCTCGTCCGGCGGGTCAAAACCTTCGTCTTCATCAGCCATGACCGTGCTTTTGTCCGCCGCCTCGCCACGCGGATCGTAGAGGTGGACCGCTCCCAGCTCTACAGTTATGCCTGCACGTTCGACCAGTTCCTCGAACGCCGGGAGGAACGCCTCGACGCCGAGGAAAAACAGGCCGCGGCCTTCGACAAGAAACTCGCGCAGGAAGAAGCGTGGATACGGCAAGGCATCAAGGCCCGCCGCACCCGCAACATGGGCCGCGTCCGCGCGTTGCAGGCCATGCGTTCCGAACGGATGGCCCGCGTGTCGCGTCAGGGCGTCGTTTCCATGCTCGCGCAGGAGGCGGAACGCTCCGGCAAGCTGGTTATCGAGGCGAAACAGGCGGGATTCGCCTACCCAGACGGCTACCGCGTATTCAACGCCTTTTCGACCATCATCCAGCGCGGGGACCGCATCGGGCTCATCGGCAACAACGGCGTGGGCAAGACCACCCTGCTCCGCCTCCTTCTCGGCGAACTCGAACCCACGGAAGGCTCCATCCGGCACGGGACGCGGCTCGAAGTCAGCTATTTCGATCAGCTCCGCTCCTCGCTCGATCCTGAAAAATCGGTCATGGACAACGTGGCGAACGGCAACGACACCGTGACCATCAACGGGCAGCAGCGACATGTGGCCAGTTACCTCATGGATTTCCTCTTTGAATCGGACCGGCTCAGGGTTCCGGTACACACGCTTTCCGGCGGCGAGCGTAACCGCCTGCTCCTCGCCAAGCTGTTCACCATGCCCTCCAACCTGCTGGTTCTCGACGAACCCACCAACGATCTGGATGTGGAAACGCTGGAACTGCTTGAAGAGCTGCTCGCCAGCTATTCAGGGACGGTGCTCATGGTCAGCCACGACCGCGAGTTCCTCGACAACCTCGTCACCACCACACTGGCGCTCGAAGGCGACGGGCAGGTGCGCGAGTACGTGGGCGGGTATACGGACTGGCTGCGCCAGCGCCCCGAGCCTGTGGCTGCCCACACCGACAAGCCGAAACCCAAGCCGCTGGCCCCTCCGGCCAAGATCGGCCCGCGCAAGCTGACCTTCAAGGAACAGCGCGAGCTTCAAATGCTCAAGGACGAATTGGAAGCCCTGCCCGGCAAGATGGCGGCGCTGGAAGACGAACAGCATACGCTGGAAGACCGGCTTAACGATCCCGGCTTCTTCGCGCGCGATCCCGACGGATTCAACGCTACCGCCAAGCGCATCTCCGAGCTTGACGACGAGCAGACCGCCGCTCTCCAGCGCTGGGAGGATGTCGAGTTCCGCATTGCCGAACTGGAAGGCAAGGCCGAAGACAAGTAGAGCCATTGGGGAGGGAAAACTTTTCTGAAGAAAGGGGGAACCCCACGCTTTTCCCTCCCCTCCCCAAACCCCACCCCACTCTTTCCAAAGAGCTTTGTGCTTATTGAATCCCTGTTCGCAGGCCTTTTGGGAGCACAGGTTCTCTTTTAAAAAGACACACATTGAGGTGACACACTATCCGTCACACTTCATCAAGCTGTATTTACATTCTTTTTTACCTCCATGCATTGTCACCATGACAATCCACATTGTCCCGCTCGCCAAAAAGATTGATCCATGACCAGCCGGATCGCTCCCCCGGTTCTCCGGAGCGCTGTTAAGTTGCGTCCATCATCAACGCAATCAGCAGCTTCTCAAGGAGATAGATCATGGAAAAAGGAACGTTCCAGCTCAAGTCCGGCCTGGCCGAAATGTTGAAGGGCGGCGTCATCATGGACGTCACCACCCCCGAACAGGCAAAAATCGCACAGGAAGCGGGCGCGTGCGCCGTCATGGCGCTTGAGCGCGTCCCCGCCGATATCCGCAAGGCCGGGGGCGTCGCCCGCATGGCCGATCCGACCATCGTCCTCCGCATCATGGACGCCGTGACCATCCCGGTCATGGCCAAGGCGCGCATCGGCCACATCGTCGAAGCCCGTATCCTCGAATCCCTCGGCGTCGACTACATCGACGAAAGCGAAGTGCTGACCCCCGCCGACGACCGCTTCCATATCGACAAGCGCGACTACACCGTGCCTTTCGTGTGCGGAGCCCGCAACCTCGGGGAAGCCCTGCGCCGCATCGCCGAGGGCGCTTCCATGATCCGTACCAAGGGCGAGCCCGGAACCGGCAACGTCGTCGAAGCCGTGCGCCACTGCCGCATGGTCCTCGGCGAAGTCCGCGCCCTGTGCGCCCTGCCCGAAGAGGAAGTCGCCAACTTCGCCAAGGAAAACGGCGCGCCGCTCGAACTCGTGCTCAAGATCCGCGCCGAAGGCCGTCTGCCCGTGGTGAACTTCGCCGCTGGGGGCATCGCCACGCCCGCCGACGCCGCTCTCATGATGCAGCTCGGCCTTGATGGCGTGTTCGTGGGCTCCGGCATCTTCAAGTCCACAGATCCGGCCAAGCGCGCCAAGGCCATTGTCGCAGCCGTGACCCACTACAATGATTACAAGATTCTTGCCGAAGTCTCCCGCGATCTCGGCGAAGCCATGCCCGGCCTGGAAATCTCGACCATCGCGCCCGAACAGCGTATGCAGGAACGGGGCTGGTAAACCGATGGCCGCAACGTCCGCTCCGCGCATCGGCGTGTTGGCCATTCAGGGGGCCTTCCGAGAACACGTCCGCTCTCTCTGTCTCTGCGGAGCCGAAACCGTGGAAATCCGCACGCGGGAAGACCTCGAAGGTCTCTCCGGCCTCGTGTTTCCCGGCGGCGAAAGCACGGTCATGGGCAAGTTCCTTATCGAATGGGGCATGATGGACCGTGTGCGCGAGCTGATCCGGAGCGGGATGCCCGTATTCGGCACGTGTGCGGGGCTTATCCTGCTCTGCTCGGACATCCTCGATCATCCCGGGCAGCCGCGCATCGGCCTCTTGAACGCTTCCGTGCGCCGGAACGCCTTCGGGCGGCAGATCGACAGCTTCACGACTCCGCTGGAGCTGTGCCCGTTCCCCACAGCGAACGGCAATCCAACGGATCAGCCTCCCCTCGAAGCCGTGTTCATCCGAGCGCCGCTCATTGAAAAGATCGGCCCCGGCGTGGAGGTACTCGCCCGGGTCAACGGGTTCCCCGTTGCCGTGCGGCAGGGGAACGTCCTCGCCACCTCCTTCCATCCCGAGTTGACCGATGACCTGCGTCTTCATCAGTGGGTCGTGGATATGGCTGGAAAGAATTAAGCCTTGAGGAGGGGAGAGGGGACCTTTCTGGACAAAGGCCCCCTCTCCCCCTCCTCAAACGCCTCCCCTCTCCCTCCCAAGACTTTTGCAAGGGGCAATGACGGCAACGGGAACCGCACAGTATCGGTTCGGAGGCTTTCGTCTCCCGGCAACGCAAAAGTATAAATACATTCTTGCCTTTTTAAACAAAAACGGCACGCCCCTCTCTTCCAGCCATAGAACCATCCTTCATCAGGGATTCGATAACGTTGAAAGTCTTTGAAGTGGGGGATGGGTTTTGGGGAAGGGGGATAAACGTGGGGGTCCCCTTCTACAGAAAATTTCTCCCCCTTCCCCAATCTTCCTCACGTCCTCCCTCCTCCAGCCATACCATACCAGTGGACAGAGCACGGCCTGACAACGTATAGAAACCCAGACGGACGCTTTCACAGCGGGAACATGAATCCCGGCGTTTCGGAGGACCTATATGCGATTTCTTCAATTTTGCGGCCTGATCCTGCTCGGCGGCCTCGTCAGCTGCTCTTGGCAGAGCGCCCCCACTCCCCCCCCAGTGGAACCCCAACCGCTTTCACCCGTAGCCCAGTTCATGGTCGCCAACGCCACAGGCGCTACGGCGGTCATAGAAGATGAAACTTTCGGCGGCGAAGTCCGTGTAACGCTTGAAGACGCCTTCCTTTCCGCAGCGGGCGAAACCTGCAAGCGGGCTACCCTGCTTTCGGCGCAGCATGAAGCGGAAATCGTCGTGATCTGCCACAACGGGCAGGAAGGCGACGGAAGCACCCCCGGCGAATGGCGGCTCATGCCCCGCGTGTGGGGCAAGGGCATTTCCACGCCGTAGCCTGTCGGCACATCCAAGCACCCCCTTCCGGCGCGCCGGGAGGGGCGTTTCCTGTCGTCCTCTTTTGGACGCCGTTCGACCATCCTTCTGGAGGCATCCCTTGTTTTCCCGCAGTAATCTGCTGTTTTTCCTTTATTGCCTGCTGGCTATGACGTTTGCCCTTCCGGCGTCGGCCGCTGATGCCGCATCCGCCAGCGCCACGGCAACGGCGACCGCCACAGCTTCGGCCCCGGCTGCGCCTGCGGCTCCGGCAGCCGATCCCGCTCCGTTTGGAACCAACCTCTTTCAAGGGCACTTTTCCCAAAGTTCAACCAGTAAGGTCATACAGAGCGGCGACCGCCTGATCATGCGTTTGTGGGGCGGACGCACGATGGACGATATCCTGACCGTCGATCCCGAGGGCATGATCACCATTCCCGATGTCGGGCGCGTGCCTGTGGCGGGCCTGCCCATCGATGCCAAAGAACCGCTTGAACAGGCCATCAAGAGCAAGCTCAACGCGGCGGGCGTGGTCGATGTGGAGATGTATATCCGCCCGATGGACACCCAGCCCGTCTCGATCTTCGTGACCGGCTTCGTGCCCCGCCCCGGCAATTATACGGGCACGCCGTCCGATACCATCCTCGCCTTCCTCGACAAGGCGGGCGGCATCGACTCCAAGCGCGGCAGCTACCGCAATATCCGCGTATTGCGCCAAGGGCAGGAAGTGGGCTCGTTCGACCTCTATCCCTTTGCACTGAAAGGCGCCATGCCGCATATCCGCTTTCAGGACGGCGACACCGTTGTTGTCGGCGAAAAGGGGCCTTCCGTCATCACTTCCGGCGAAGTCCGCAATACGGCGCGCTTTGAATTCAAGCCCGGCGAACTGACCGGCGCGAAGCTCATCGAGCTTGCCGATCCGCAGCCGAGGGCCACGCACGTCAGCCTCAGCGGATCGCGCGGCGGCGCTCCCTACAACCTGTATCTGCCCATGAACGACTTCAAGGCGTTGCGCCTTGAGAACGGCGATCAGATCAGGTTCCTCGCGGATCGTCCCGGGGATACCATCATGGTCGAAGCGCAGGGGGCCATCCGTGGCGCGTCGCGTTTCCCCGTGCGCCGCAACACGCGCCTGCACGAGGTCATGAGCTACATCGCCGTGGAACCGGGCCGCGCCAACCTCGAAGGCCTGTACATCAAGCGCAAAAGCGTGGCCGTCCGCCAGAAGAAGGCCATTGAAGACGCCCTGCGCCGTCTGGAGCAGAACGCCTATACCGCTACATCAGCCAGCTCCGATGAAGCGCAGATCCGCTCCAAGGAAGCGGAAATGCTGTCCAATTTCATTTCCCGTGCCAAGGAGGTGCAGCCCGAGGGCGTCGTCGTGGTCGGCACCAAGGGCAACATCGCGGATCTCGCCCTTGAGGACGGGGACGTCATCGTCATTCCCGAGAAGACCGATGTAGTGCTCATCAGCGGTGAAGTCATGATGCCGCAAGCCATTGTCTGGAACAAAGACAAGGATATGGACGACTACATCAAGGGGGCTGGCGGATTCAGCAACCGTGCCGACGAATCGAACCTCATCGTCGTCCATCCGAGCGGCGAAGTCGTCCCCCGCGCCAAGGAAGTGCTGCCCGGCGATCAGGTGCTCGTCCTGCCTCGCGTGGAGTCCAAGAACCTGCAGGCCGTCAAGGACATCTCGCAGGTGCTCTATCAGGTCGCCGTCGCCTGCAAGGTTATTTTAGATCTGTAATAGATTGGGGAGGGAGGGGAACCTTTCTGAAGAAAGGTTCCCCTCCCTCCCCAAACCCCATCCTCTCCTTCCCAAGGCATTCAGCCTTATCGAATCCCTCCCCCGTACATTCCCTGTTTTCGCCGGATCCTGCGTAGCGATCTACTTCTCAACAGTGTAGAAATACACGATCTATCCGTTCGGCCATGTACTACTTGCGGCAGGCGGCTCCCACCTTCCGGGGAGAGCCGCTTCTCCCTTATTGTCCGAAAAATCAGGCAAGTCATCTTTTCATGACAATCAGTCAGAAAAAGATGACTCACTATCCCAGTGCGCGGATCCCCGCCGACATGATTCCGGGCAGTTAGACTCAGGCCCAAATGGCACCTTTTTTGCTGTTTGCGTGACAATGGTGTGAAAAAAAGCACTATAACCGCGAACGGGATGAATCGTATGTTCTTTCGCTCCATGAAAGTCTGGATCGCGGCAACGGTACTTGTTGTGCTCGTGCTGGCAGGCACGGCGATAGGGGTGCATGTCACCTCATCGACGTCGTTCTGTCTGTCCTGTCACGAAATGCGGGTGCATCAGCAGGAGTTGGCGCTTTCCCCCCACGCGCAGGATGCGAGGGGCAACGCCATCGAATGCGTGCAATGCCACATTCCGAGCACCAACATCGTCCGTATGCTGTCGGCCAAAACGTGGCTGGGGACCAAAGACTTGTGGGTACACGCCACGACGGGCGGCAGCGTGACGCTCAACCGGAGGGAAATCCAGCCGGAGGCGCGGCGCTTCATGGATGACGCCAACTGCCGCGCCTGCCATGAGGATCTGTACCGCAACGCCAAGAACGATGGGGCGATTTCCGAATACGGACGCCTCGCCCACGACAACTATCTGGACAAGAACGGATCGTCCCGCAGCGGCTGCGCCGGGTGCCACCGCAACATCGCGCACCTGCCGCCCGAGGACCGCCATTACGACGCCAACGCCGCATTCGCCAGCAAGCTCACCTTCAAGGAGGTCAGGTAATGGCCAGACTGCTGAAAAAGCCTCTTATCATCGCGTTAGCCGCAGTGATCCTGCTGGTGATCGGGTTCTTCGCCTACATCCAGAACGCCTTCACCGGGACGCGCTGCGAAGCCGCGAAGCATCTGGACGCCGACATGATCGGCGACTGTTACGGCTGCCACCTCAAGGTGACGCCGCAGGTTGCGCAGGACTGGTATGAAAGCAAGCACGGCGTCACGCTGGTCCGCTGTCAGGTCTGCCATGGCCAGCCGGACGGCAAGGGCGCTGTCCCGTTCAAGCGCGTCCCCGGCGTGGAAGTCTGCGCGGCCTGCCACGGCCTCGCCATCGACAAGATGACCGCCCTCTACGGCAAGCGCGACGACTGCTCCACCTGCCATCCCTATCACGCACGGCCCATGCACGGAAAGGTGTATGAAAACCGCCAAGCCACAACCAAGACGGTGCTGGAATAGGAGGAATGACAATGCAAATGACCCGACGTGATTTTCTCCGCTCCGCAGCCATGAGCGCCGCCCTGGCGGCTGTGGCCGGACCCGCGGGCGTTGCCCGCGCCGCCGAAGCCAATACCCCCGAAAAGTGGGTCAAGGGCGTCTGCCGTTACTGCGGCACCGGCTGCGGCGTGCTGGTCGGCGTGAAAAACGGCAAGGCCGTCGCCATCAAGGGCGATCCCAACAACCACAATCAGGGCTTCCTCTGTCTCAAGGGCGCGCTCCTCATCCCGGTGCTCAATTCGCCCGACCGCGTGACCAAGCCCATGATCCGCCGCACCAAGGGCGGCCGGCTTGAGCCGATTTCGTGGGACGAAGCCCTCGATCACATGGCGAAGAAGTTCCGCACCACCATTGATACGTATGGCCCCGATGCCGTGGCGTGGTACGGCTCCGGCCAGTGCCTGACCGAGGAATCCTATCTGGCGAACAAAATTTTCAAGGCCGGGTTCAAGACCAACAACGTGGACGGCAACCCGCGCCTGTGCATGGCCTCCGCCGTGGGCGGCTATACGACCACGTTCGGCAAGGACGAACCGATGGGCACCTATGCCGACATCGACCGGGCCTCCGCCTTCTTCATCATCGGCTCCAACACTTCGGAAGCGCACCCCGTCCTCTTCCGCCGTATCGCCCGCCGCAAGCAAAACGAACCCGGCGTGAAGATCATCGTGGCCGACCCGCGCCGGACCAACACGTCGCGCATCGCCGACCTGCACATAGCCTTCCGTCCGGGGACCGACCTCGCCCTCATGAACGGCATGGCGTGGGTCATTCTGCACGAAGAGCTGGATAATCCGCGTTTCTACAACAAGTACGCAATATTCAAGACCAGTGACGGCAAGGATGCCACCTTTGACGACTACCGGGCGTTCCTTGAGGACTATACGCCGGACAAGGTAGCCAAGCTCTGCAACATCCCCGAGCAGCAGGTATGGGAAGCCGGGCGCCTGTTCGCGGAATCCCCCGCGACCATGTCCCTGTGGTGCATGGGCATCAACCAGCGTATCCGCGGCGTGTGGGCCAACAACCTGATCCACAACCTGCACCTTATCACCGGGCAGATCTGCCGCCCCGGCGCGACCTCGTTCTCCCTGACCGGACAGCCCAATGCCTGCGGCGGCGTACGCGACACGGGCTCGCTCTCCCATCTGCTCCCCGCCGGGCGCGTGGTCGCCAACAAGGCCCACCGCAACCAGATGGAAGCATTCTGGGGCATCCCGCAGGATTCCATGTCCCCCAATGTGGGGTATCACACCATCGCGCTGTTCGAGGCCCTCGGCAAGGCCGACGTGAAGGCTATAATCATCTGCGAAACCAACCCCGCGCATACGTTGCCGAACCTGAACAAGGTCCACAAGGCCATGTCCAATCCGGACACGTTCATCACCGTCATCGAAGCGTTCCCCGACGCGGTGACGCTTGAGTACGCCGACCTCATCCTGCCGCCCGCGTTCTGGTGCGAACGCGACGGCACGTACGGCTGCGGCGAGCGGCGCTATTCGCTCATCGAAAAGGCGGTCGAACCTCCGGCGGATTGCCGCCCCACCGTGAATACGCTGATCGAATTCGCCAAGCGCGCGGGCGTCGATCCCAAGCTGGTGAACTTCCGCAACTCCGCCGACGTATGGGACGAATGGCGCAGGCTGTCCATGAAGGGCCCCTACAACTTCGGCGGCATGACCCGTGAACGCATGAAGCGCGAGTCCGGCCTTATCTGGCCCTGCCCCACGGAGACGCACCCCGGCACGAACCTGCGCTATGTACGCGGCGAAGATCCCAACATTCCGGCGGATCACCCCGACAAGATCTGGTTCTACGGCAACCCGAGCGGAAAGGCGAACATCTGGATGCGCCCCTACAAGGGCGCCGCCGAGGAGCCGGATCAGGAATATCCGTTCTACTTGACCTCCATGCGCGTCATCGACCACTGGCACACGGCGACCATGACCGGCAAGGTCCCGGAACTGCTCAAGGCCAACCCCGCCGCGTTTGTGGAAGTGAACACCGAGGACGCCTCACGGCTGAACATCAAGAACGGCGATCAGGTCGTCGTGGAAACGCGGCGCGATGCGCTTACCCTGCCGGCGCATGTCAACGACACCTGCAAGCCGGGGCTCATTGCCGTGCCTTTCTTCGACAAGAAGAAGCTCGTCAACAAGCTGTTCCTCGACGCCACCGACCCCGCGTCCCGCGAGCCGGAGTACAAGATCTGCGCCGCACGGATCAAGAAGGCGTAACCTGCGCTTTCCGGAGAAGCGTTATGCCGTGCCCGTCAGGCTAGAACAGATCTGGCGGGTACGGCCCTCCTCCCAGTGGAGGGGAAGAGGTGGCTGGCCCCGTGTGCCGACATTGTTCTCCATTCCTTCAGCGACAAAGCCGTTTCCTCTCCGTCCGCTTAAAGGGAAAACGCTGCCCGCACCACTGTGCGGAGCGGGGAACGGCCCCTCTGATTCGTCTCATCGGAACATGAAGTGGTTCCGGCAACGGGTTGAAAAAAAAGAGAGGCAGGTGAGGAGTGCGCTCCTCACCCAAAAGCTTCACAAAGGATATTCTATGGCAATAGCAGGCATCACCATCCAGACCACGGCGGAAGCGTACGGAACCGTGCGCGAACGGCTGTGCGCTTCAAAGGATGTGGCGGATACGCAAGAGACGGGCGTGCCCGGTATGCTGGCCGCCGTAATGGAAACCGACGCGGCGTATATTGAGGATGCTCTTGGCGCACTCAGTGGTTGGGACGGCGTGCTGAATGTCGGCCTCGTATCCATCAGCTATGAGGACGAATTGGAAAACAAGGGGTACATCTCTTGCCCGGAGCACAAGCCCCGCAAGTGCGGCCCGGCCTGTTTCGGAGAAACGCCCAACCCGCTGGATTAGGAGGCGGAACGTGAGCTTCTTGCGTCCGCCGGGGGCTTTGCCCGAATCCGCCTTTCTGAAAACCTGCATCCACTGCGGGCAATGCGCGGCGGCTTGCCCTTATGGAAGCGTACGTATGCTGGAAACCTTCGGGCCGGAACGCCACACGCCGGAAATCAGGCCGAGCGAAATCCCTTGCTGGCTGTGCATGAAATGCCCCCCGGCCTGCCCCAGCGGAGCGTTGCGGCCCGTGGCCGCCATGAAAGAAGCGAACATGGGCAGAGCCGTGATCTTCAAGGATCGTTGCCTTAACTGGATCGAAAGCGGAACCATGTGCATGACCTGTTACGATCGCTGTCCCCTGCGCGGTGAAGGCATGGTGCTGGACATGGGGTACGTCCCCGCTGTGGGCGAGAGCTGTGTGGGGTGCGGGATGTGCGAATACGTATGCCCGAAAAACGCTGTTGCCGTGGTTCCCGATGTACAAAAGAAGGGAGGGAAGGCATGATCCGCCTTTTGCGGCTGCGGCGTCTGGTGCAAGTTGCGGTCCTGCTGCTTCTTGCCGCGCTCCCGTGGCTCAACCGGGATGGTTTCACGGGCATGAAGGGCAGCCTGTTCGCCTTCGACTTTTTCGGGCTGCCGTTTGCCGATCCTCTTGGCGCGGTTCAGATAGGGCTTTCAGGCATCATTCCGGGTTGGCGCTTGATAGCCGGTGCGCTTGTTGTGCTCGCCGTCGCCCTGTGCCTTGGGCGCATCTTTTGTTCATGGTTCTGCCCTTTCGGGTTCTTGTCCGAACTCGTACACGCCATCCGGGGCAGACGTCCCCCAAAGCCGCTCAAACACGGATTTCGGTCCCGGGCCGTGATCGCGCTTGTCGGGCTGGCGCTTGTGCCCCTGCTCGGCTTTCCGCTGCTCAACCAGCTTTCCCTGCCCGGCGGCCTGTCCCTTGGCTTTCTGACCGCCGCCGCTCCGCTCTCCTCCAAAACAATCCACACCGTTCTGGAGCATCTCCTCTTCTTTGCCGTGCCGTTTCTGCCCGTGATTACTGTACTCGCCGTCGAGCTTGTCACGGGCGAACGGCTCTGGTGCCGCTGGGTTTGTCCGCAGTCCGTCCTGCTCGCGCTGATGGCCCGCCTGCCCGTGGCCCCGCGTCTGCGGCGCACGCTGTCCCGTTGTACCTGCAAAGGAGAACCTGCCTGCCGCCGCGCCTGCTCGCTCGGCCTTGATCCCCGAAATCCCCGCTCGGCCTCGCCACTGGAATGCACCAACTGCGGTGCCTGCGTACTCGCCTGTTCCCGCGTCCACGGCGGCGGCCCTGCCGCTTTGGCGTTGGGGAAGAAGGATTGAAATGTGGGGGAAGGGAGGAGAGGGCTTTCTGCAGAAAGCCCTCTCCTCCCTTCCCCCACGCCCCCATCCCTCCTCTCCCAAAGACTTTCATGCTTATCGAATCCCTGTTCGCCGCTTTCCCGGTTTATCTGAGGCCGGTCTTTATTGTTGCGCGCTCAGACAAAAGAGGTTCCCGTCTCCATGGAGACGGGAACCTCTCGAATGGCAATCAAATTTTTTCCGCGTGGCGGGATTTCCGCCATGTGGGTTCTCCACCAGCTGGCGGAAAAGGGGAAACGGGATCAGGACGGTTCTATGGCTGTCCTTTTGTTTTCTTCAACCTCGCTGTCGAGTGCGGCCTTCTCTTCAGGCGCGATTTTGAGCGCGGCGGCAAGGCCATCAAGATAGCTGCGCTCCATGAAGTGATCCACGTCAATGATCATGGCGGAAAGCCGATACAGATCGCGGGCCTCGTCGTGGTTGGCTATGCGGGACGCCAGCGAGGCCGGATCGAGCGGCTTGTTCAGCAGCGTATCCAGAACCTGCGCCATATCCCGGCCCGGGAACAACGATTCCACGGCATTGTGGATATTGGCCCGTTCCTTGTCGTCGATGTGTCCGTCGGCACGGGCGGCGAAAACCATCGCCTCCAGCAACAACAGGGCCGTCTGATCCGCCGAAACAGCCGGGGGCGGCGTTTGCTGCAGCTCGGCGGGCCAGCCGCTCGGTGCGGGCCGGGCTGACGGGGTCGGTTCGGCGGGTTGCCCCTGTGGAGCCGCGCCGTTGGCTCCGGACCACTTCTGGTAGAATTTCCATGCCAAGGCACCGACGGCGGCCGTCCCACCAACCATCAGCGCGCCTTTGGCAACCTTGCGGGCCGTCTTACCCGACATCAGCGTGCCGAGCAGTCCCCCGAGCGCCGCCGAGCCGAGCAAACCGCCCAGCCCTCCGGCGGATTTCACCATATCGCCAAGAGCGTTTCCCGTCCCCTGACCGGACGGGGCATCCGCCTTCTGCTGTCCGCCGAGAGCGCCGTTCAGCTTGTCGCCAAGCCCTCCCAGCCCGCCGAGGCCGTTGCTTATCTGATTGAATAAATCCTTCATGAGGAACTCCTTGCCTGTTTGTGAGGCGGAAGAACCTCCCGCCCGGTTACGACACTAACAAAACCGGGCAAATCCGCCAGCGCATGAGAATCTCACGCCTCCCGGCTGTGATGGACCCGGCGCATCTCCCGAAGGAACATGTACAGCACGCCCATTGAGGTCACGAATGACAGCGAATCCGAAACGGGCAGACTGATCCAGATGCCTTTCAACTCAAAAAAGCGCGGCAGAATGAGCAGGCAGGGAGCCAGAAACAGCAGCTGACGCGTCAGAGAAAGGAAAATCGACAGTTTGGCCTTGCCGATGGACTGAAAAAAGTTGCCGACGACGATCTGGATGCCAACCAAGGGGAATACCAGCGTAGCGAGGCGCATACCTTCCACGGAGAGGGCGATCAGGCCCGCGTCGTCGGTGAACATCCGGGACACGATTTCCGGAGCGAACTGCCCGGCAAGGAACCCCGCCGTCGTGATCAGCCCGCCCGTGATGACGCCGTACTTCAGCGTCTGCTTTACCCGTTCGAATTGCTGCGCCCCATAGTTGTATCCCACAATGGGCTGCATACCTTGCGTAAGCCCCATAACCAGCATCACGAACAGGATGAGTATCCGGTTGAGGATGCCGAACGCCCCGATGGCCATGTCGCCGCCATACCGCTTGAGGCCGATGTTGATGAGCACCGTTACCAGACAGGCGCACACATTCAGCAAAAACGGCGACATGCCGATGGAAAAGATGCTTGAGACAATCTTCCAGCGCAGCCGGAACGTCCCTTGCCGGAAATGCACGGTGCTTTTCGGATTGCGGAAGTGGCTCAACACCCACACCATACCTACGCATTGTGACAATACCGTGGCGATAGCCGCGCCCCGGATGCCCCATTTCAGCCAAAAGATGAATATCGGTGCCAGAATGATGTTCATGCCCACGGTCAACACGGCGGAAAGCATGGCTTTTTGCGGATACCCCGTGGCCCGCATGATGTGGTTGAGCCCGAACATGGTACAGGTGACCGGCAGGCCGTACAGAATGATCTGCATGAAATCGCGGGCATAGGGCAAGGTGTGTTCGCTGGCCCCGAAAGCCGTCAGCACCGGATCAAGCACCAGTTGCGACAGCAGGCCGAACGTCACCCCGTTGATGAGGCCGAGCAGCAGGACGTTGCCGAGCACGCGGGTAGCGCCGTCGATGTCCTGCTGCCCCAGCCGGATGGAACAGATGGACGCGCCGCCGATGCCGACGAGCAGAACCAGCGCGAAGGTCAGGTTCATGACCGGAAACGTGATCGCAAGGCCGGAAATGGCCAGCGGACCGACGCCGTGCCCGATAAAAATACTGTCGATGATGTTGTAAAGGGAAAAGACCACCATCGCGGCGATGGCGGGCAAGGAATAGCGGAGAAGCAGTTTTCCGATCGGTTCTGTTCTCAGCAAAAGCGTGGCGCTGGTGTCAGCCATATGTACCTGCCTTGTCTCTATCGATTGGAGCAATACGAAATACGGAAATCCGTTCTGCGTTGCCGCGCAGGACGGGAAGATGTGGCACTCAACGGAGGGAGGAGTGGGAGAGAAAGCCAAAAAGGTGAGGTGGGCCTGTTTTGAGGCATCCCGCCTGCAAAATCAAGCGGAAAAATACACGTCCGGAACCGCCCCTAAAGACGGGTTCGGCTGAAATACGGCGTTATTGCGGAAGTTACGCAATCTTAGAGCAATGCAAAAAGGCGTCCCGCATTCAGGACGCCTTCCTCCGAAAACATTAGGCTGCGGAAGGCCGATGCTCCAAAAGAAGCCGCCCGTCAAGCCCGAACACACGGAACGCACCGGCTTCGAAGACGCCATAAGAAGCCGGAAAGCCGCCCTTGGGCAGCGTTGTGCTGCCGGGGTTCCAGAAATGGACGCCGTCGACGGTTTCCCCGCGCGGGATATGGGTATGCCCGCTCAAGACCACATCGCCGGGGCGCACGCCGGGAATGGGGGGGCAACTGGGAAGGTGGTGTCCGTGCTGAGCCACGATGCGCAATCCGTCAGCGGCTATCACGGCGCTGTCTTCCACCGCGAACGGAAGCAGCATGAGATCCACTTCGGCGTCGCAGTTGCCGCGCACGGCCACGATGGGCGTGTCGAAATCCGCGAAGACGGAAACCACGCTTGGCGGCCCATAGCTGGAAGGAAGGGGGTTGCGCGGGCCGTGATACAAATAATCGCCCAGGAGGACCAACATATCGGGCAACAGCTCCTCGCAGCGCCGGCGCAGAAACGCGGCGGCTTCCGGGGAACCGTGCAGATCGGAAGCAACGAGCAAACGCATGGGATATCTTTCTCCAGAAATAAGGATGAATGAGTCTACCCTGTTCCTCCATTGCACGCAAACAGGGTAGAACGGCCGTCCCCGCATGGCCGTGCACACGGGGGCTCGGGATAAAATCCCGGTTGACGGAGCTCCGACCCGGAAGTAGGGTTCTCCGCCGTGCCATTTCCGGCGGAAACGACGGCCATCCGGACCGCCCCCAACCTCTTGAGCCAGCCATGCCCATCTTTTCCCATGCCGTCACAGGATACCTGTTCGCCCTGCTCGCCACCGTGGTCTGGAGCGGGAATTTCGTCGTGGCCCGCGGCCTCGCTGGAGCCCTCTCTCCGGTTGAGCTGTCCTTTTGGCGCTGGAGCATCGCGTTTCTGACCATCCTCCCCTTTGCGGGCCGGAGCCTGCTGCGTTCGCTTCCCCTCGTCCGCGGCACATGGGGCAAAGTCATTCTCATGGCCCTGCTCGGCATCACCTGTTTCAACACCTTCATCTATCAGGCCGGGCATACGACCGACGCCACCAACATGTCGCTGCTCGCCACGGCCTCTCCCATCGTCATGGCCGCCATCGCGCACCTGTTCCTGCGGGAGCGGCTTTCCCGGTTCCAGTTCTTCGGGCTGTGCGGCGCCCTCTGTGGGGTCATCATCCTCGTGTCGCGCGGCAGGCTCGGCACCCTTCTCGGGCTGCGCTTTGCGCAAGGCGACTTATGGATGCTCCTTTCAGTCTTCCTGTTCGCCGTCTACAGCCTTATGCTCCGCTGCCGTCCCAAAGCGTTTCCACAAAAGGCCTTTCTTGCCCTGCTCATCGGCATCGGCGTCCTCGGCCTGCTCCCCCCCTGCTTTGGCAGGCCGCCGACACCGGGCTGAGCCCGCTGGACGGCTCCATCCTCAGCGCCCTCATCTATATAGGGGTCGGGGCATCGGTCGTTTCCTTCCTCGCGTGGAGCCTCGCGATCGAACGCATCGGCATGGTCAGGGCGGGCATCATCTACAACAGCATCCCGCTGTTTGCGAGCCTTGAGGCCACATTGTTCCTGGGCGAGTCCATCACGCTTCCGCAGATGATCGGCGGAGTGCTCATCATCGGCGGCATCTGCTACGCTTCATTCGGCGATCTCTACGCGGCAAGGCGTCTTCTCAAGTAATCCTTCCCCTCACGCCGTAAAAAAAGAACCCACCGGCCTAGCCGGTGGTTCTTCATATGCGCCTGTAAGGCTCTGTTACCAGCAGCGCCCTAACAG